>JAABUI010000396.1_pt1 | contig 35359 bp, 35 predicted proteins | sample 5559111 | NCBI WGS metagenome assembly JAABUI01 (sample SAMN10711870, study PRJNA513365) | rock metagenome | isolation source: Antarctica rocks | place: Antarctica: Victoria Land, Buttleship Promontory | reverse complement strand
ACCGGTGATCCTCATCGAAGCCGACGTCGCCGGATCCAGCAGCTACCTCGCCGGATACCTCCAAGGCCAAACCCCCCACGACCGTGGACTCGTCGACCTGGCCATGGCCAACCGGGGCGGTGACCTCATCGGCGCCATCCACACCAACTCACTGCCCCTGCCCGGCGGGCACACAGCACGCCTCGTGCCAGGTTTAGCCAGTCCCGTGCAAGCCACGACGATGGCCCCCGCGTGGGAGTCCATCGCCGCGGCACTACGCGAGTACGCCCAACAGGGCACTGACGTGATCATCGATGCCGGGCGCCTCGGCACTGTAGGGGGTCCATGGCCGCTGGTGCGCTCCGCTGACCTCGTCCTGCTCGCCACCCGCACCAACCTGCCCGCGGTGGCCGCCACCCGGGCATCCGCCCCCGTTCTCCTCGAAAACCTGCAGCTGATGGGCGGGGGAGGCGACGTACTGGCGTTGCTGCTCATCGGCCAGGGCCAGCCCTACACCGCCCGCGAGATCAGCAACGCCCTCACCCTGCCTGTAGCAGCCACCGTGGAGTTCGACCCCGTCAACGCCGAGGTCCTCAGCTACGGGGCCACAGCGCCACGCCGCTTCCAGAACTCCGCGTTCGTCCGGTCCATCAGCACCGCGAACGCCTCGCTCATCCAACACATCGAAGACCGTCAAGCCCGGCTGGCCACACCCGGTCCCCGCGGCGGGGAGGCTCCACATGTCTGAGACACCGTCCACACATCCCCCGCTGTCCGGGTTGCCGATGTTCACCGCACCACAACCCGACGCCACACCACCCGCCCTACGCGGGGTCGCCGGCGGCGGCGGATCGCCGCCCAGGTTCGACGCCGATGAGCTTTGCCGACCAGCACCACGACCACGCAACCCCGGATCAACCCCGACCGACACCGGGGTACGGGACACAACACAGGTGGACTGGCGGCTGGTGCGGTCCCTGCGCACCCAGGCCGCCGACCTGCTGACCGACAGCTTGGCCCAGCGCCCCGACCTCGACGAGGCGGCGCAGCAGCAGCAGGCCCGGCAGATGATCCTGGACCTGCTCCGCGGCCATTCCACCGACGCCGCCCTGACGGGCAGGAAAACCTTCGAAGCGGGGGAGCAGGAACTCCTCGCCCAGGCGATCTACGACAGCCTCTACGGGTTGGGGCGCCTGCAACCGCTGGTGGACAACCCGAACGTGGAGAACATCTCCATCACCGGCTACGACACCGTGTACGTGCTGCTCAACGATGGACAGAAACTGCGGATGGCCCCCGTCGCCGACAGCGACGAAGAACTCATCGCCGACATTCAGTTCCTCGCCGCCCGCGGGGACCGCGAGTTCTCCCGCGCCGAACCGAACCTCGACCTGACCCTGCCCGGCGGCGAACGCCTCGCCGCTACCGCCTGGGTCAGCTCCCGACCGTTGGTGTCCATCCGGCGCCACCCCCTCCGCGACATCGAGGTGGCCGACCTCATCGACACTGACACCGCCGACCCGCTCGTGGCGTCCTTGCTGACCGCCGCGGTCCGCACCAACAAGGCCATCGTCTTCACCGGGGACCGCGGCGCTGGCAAGACCACCACCCTGCGGGCGTTCTGCTCGGTGTTCGACCCCTCCGAGGCCATCTGCACCATCGAAACCGAGTACGAGCTGATGCTCCACCAACTGCCCCACCGCCACCACGAGGTATTCAACATGGAGGCCCGGCCCGGGGGCGGGGAACGCGGAGCCAACGGCCGCAGAGCCGGGGAAATCACCATGGACGACCTGCTGTACCGGGCCATGCGGTTCCCCGCGAACCGCATCATCGTCGGCGAGGTTCGCGGCAAAGAAATCACGACGATGTTCAAAGCCATGCAAGCCGGAGCAGGATCGATGTCCACGACCCACTCCTACAACGCCTACGCCGCCATCGACCGGCTGGTCACCATGGCCATGAGCGACGGAGACCTCCCTGTGGAGTACGCCCAACGTCAGGTCGCCACCCACATCGACCTCATCGTGCACATCAGCACGAACGTGACCACCGTGCCCGGGCAAAACGGTGCACCCTCACGGCGGCAGCACCGCCGCCACATCGCCGACGTCATCGCCCTCGAACTAGGCGAGGGCAACCAGATCGTGGCCACCACCCGCGTGTTCCGCCCCGGACCCGACGGTCGCGCCCAACCAGACACCCTGCCCGACTGGCTGGACGACCTGGCCGCCGCAGGCTTCGACCGCGACACCTTCAACCAGCGGCGGGCCTCGTGAGTGCCCTGCTCGTGGCCGTAGCCACCATGATGGTCCTCGCGGGACTCGTCCTCGCCGCCGCCGGAATCCGACCCACCCCCATCGAATCGGGCACCCCACGACGAGAACGCAAAACCGCGCCACGCACCAGCACCCGCACACGCCAGCACCTCGCCGGCGGCATCGTCGCCGGGATCGTGGTGTGGCTGCTGAGCGGGTGGGCCATCGCCGTCCTCATCCTGCCCGCCGCCGCCCTCATCCTGCCCACCCTCGTCACCGCATCCCCAGGAACCGACACCATCGCCCGCCTCGAGGGGATGCAAGCCTGGACCCGCGCCCTCACCGGTGTCCTCGACGTCGGGGTAGGCCTGGAACAAGCGATCGTGGCCGCCAGCGTGCGCGCCACCCCGCCCGCGATCGCCACCGAGGTAGGCACCCTCGTGGCCCGCATCCGTGCCCGCACCAGCATCGAATCCGCGCTCCGGGCCTTCGCCGACGACCTCGACGACGCCACCGGCGACGTCATCGTCGCCACCCTGCTCGCCGGAGCTCACCGCCGCGGCCAGGGCCTCGTCACCGTCCTCGAAGCCCTCGCCGACACAGTGGCCGACGAAGTCCGCATCCGCCGCACCGTGGAAGCCGAACGCGCACCCGGGCGCTCCGCCGCCCGCTGGGTCACCATCATCAGCATCAGCTTCCTCGCGGTGCTGTTCCTCGCCAGCAACTACATGGCGCCCTACAAGAGCGGCCTAGGGCAACTGCTCCTCGGCCTGTACCTGGCCGTGTACCTCATACTGCTGCGGTGGATGCAATCCATGGCCAAACCCACCCCATTGCCCCGCTTCATCGGTGATCACCTCCGCACCCGCCCCCGCCACGGAGCCCTGACATGAGCGCCTTGCAAATCATCATCGCCAGCGGCTGCCTCCTCGGCCTCGGCCTCGCCCTGCTCCTGGTGCCGCTGCTACCCGCACAACCCCACCTCGTCACCGTCCTGGACCGCCTCAACCCCGACCGACGCACCACCACCACACCCCTTGGCACCACCACCACCGAGGGAGCAGAGCGGGACCTCACGGACAAAGTCGGAATCTGGGCGCAACGCCGCCTGCCAGCCGCACTGTGGTTCCGCACCCCCACCCAGCAGCTGCGGATCATCCGCAAACCCCTGCACCGCTACCTGGGGGAAAAGCTGCTCTACACCCTGCTCGGACTGCTGTTCCCCCCAGTCCTCGGCGCCTTCGCCCTCCTCCTAGGACTTGGCCTACCGTTCGCGATCCCCGTGGTCGCCGGCCTCATCCTCGGGGCAGCACTGTCCTTCATCCCCGACTACAACGCCCGCGACGACGCCAAAACCGCGCGCGACGAGTTCACCCGCTCCCTCGGCGCCTACATCGACCAAGTCGCCATGGAACGCGCCGGCTCATCAGGCACCGTCCAATCCATGGAACGAGCCGCACACATCGGGGACTCCTGGGTATTCGCGCGCATCGAAGAAGAGCTGAACCGCGCCCGGTTCGCCGGCCGCCCACCCTGGGACGGACTCACCGAACTCTCCGAAGAAATGGACCTCCCCGAGCTGGCTCGCTTCGCCGACACCATGCGCATCTCCGGAGAGGAAGGCGCCGCAGCGCTCCCGACTCTTCGGGCCAGCGCCCGCAGCCTGCGCATCGCGATCCTCACCGACGACCAAGCCAAAGCCGGGGCCGGCACCGAACGGATGTCGCTGCCGCGGACCGCACTGGCCATCGTTTTCTTGCTCATCGCCGGCACACCACCAGTCCTGCACATCCTTCTGGGCTCCTGATGGCCCACAAAAACCCCTCACCCCTGGTGACGTCCTTCATACTGGGAGTGCTCTCTGCGCTTCCTACGGGGGAAGGGCACCACAGCCGCACTCTAGGAGACACCATGGCCACGAAGATTTACTTCACCGTCCTCGCCGGGATCACCGTGCTGCTGGACACCACCACCACCCGCGTCCACGAACTGCGGCACAGCGAGCGGGGCTCGGTCACCACCGAGCAGGTCATCATCACCGCCGCCCTCGTGGGCCTCGCCGTCCTTGTCGTCGGCGCCATCGCCGTGGTGGTCAACAACAAAGTCGCGCTCATCAAATGACCCCGGATCGGGAACCGGTGGGCCGGCTACGGACCCTGGCCTCCCGTGAACGCGGATCGGTGACCGTGGAAGCGGTCATCCTCTTCCCGCTCGCCCTGCTCCTGATCTTCGGAGCCATCCAGGGCGGGCTGTACTACTACGCCCGAAGCATCGCGATGGCCTCCGCCGAACAAGGCCTACAAACCGCGCGCACCGAGAAGGGCACCGCCGCCGCTGGCGGTGCCAGCGCCCAACAGTTCCTCACCGGTGCCAGCAAGGGCCTGCTCACTGCAACCGGCGTCAACCCCACCCGGACCGCGGACACCGCCTCGGTCACCGTCACCGGCCAGGTCCCCAGCCTCGTGCCCGGCCTCACCCTGACCGTCTCTCAAACCGCGTCCGGGTCAGTCGAGCGCGTCACCACCCGCACCGGTGCCGTAGCAGGAGGGGGCTTATGATCACTACCTGGCCGGAGTACCGCCACGCTCTCCAGCGAGACCGACTGAATGACGGCAACCGGCGCGTGCTCGGCCTGACCCAGCTCATCCCGAGCACATGGGATACCTACCGCACGGACACCGCCGGCGAGGGCTGTGCGGACCCAAAGCAGCTGCAGCAGCTGGTTGCCGACGCTTTTCGCGGGACCACCGCATGACAAAACTTCAGCTCGGCGGCGAACGGGGGTCGATGACACTGGAGATGGTGATCGTCGCTCCCGCGATGCTGCTGATCCTCGCGGTCGTCGTCTTCGCCGGGCGGGTGGTCATCGCTGGCCAATCCGTCGACCACGCCGCCGCCGAGGCCGCCCGCACCGCGTCCCTGGCGCGCACCGCCCCCGCCGCCCAAGCCGCCGCCGACACAGCTGCCCGCGACTCCCTGGCCCAGCAAGGGCTGCGCTGCTCGAGCACCTCGGTCAGCGTCGACACCGCCGGCTTCTCCGTGCCCGCCGGAACACCCGCCACCATCAGCGCCACCATTACCTGCATCGTCGACACCGCTGATCTGGCTGCACCCGGGATTCCAGGATCCCGAACCGTCACAGGGCGTGCCTCCAGCCCGCTGGACACCTACCGGGAGCGCAGCTGATGCCCCGGGCCCGCCCACACCGTGGCGACCGGGAACGCGGCTCGGTGTCGCTGTTCTTCGTCATGGTTACCCTCGCGTTGCTCGTCGTCGTCGGTCTCGTCGTCGACGGCGGCGCACAGATCCGCAACCGCCAACGCGCCGACACCTCCGCGCAGGAAGCCGCCCGGGCCGCCGGTCAAGCCGTCAACCCCGCAGCCGCGATCAACGGTGACGGCGCCCAGCTCCAGCTCGGCACCGCGCAAGCGGCCGCGCAGCAATACCTGGCCGCGGCGGGGGTGCAGGGCAACGTCACCACCACCGGAGGGACCACCGTGCACGTGCACACCACCACCACCTACAGCCCCTCGTTCCTAGGGGTCATCGGTGTGGGGTCACTGTCCGCGTCCGCGGATGCTGATGTGCGAGTCGTGCGCCAACTGGGCGGCGAACGCTGATGCCCACGACCACCACAACGCCACCGGCGCGGCACACCCGCAACCCGTGGGCGGCACGGATCACCGGCCTCGGCTACAGCCTCACCCTGCTGATCCTGATCGTCGGGATCCCCACCGTCCTCTGGGCAATCCACGGCAACCCCCTGCCCACCAGCATCCCCAGCTGGCAACAATCCAAAGACGCCCTCCTGCGTCCCGACGACGGGCACCTCTTCCTATCCGCGCTCATCGTCATCGCCTGGGTCGCGTGGGCAACATTCGCGCTTCCCGTCGTGGTGGAACTCGCCGCACGGCTAAGAGGTTTGCCCGCACCACACCTGCCCGGTCTGCAGTGGCAACAGCGAGGCGCCGCCGGGCTGCTCGCCGGGGCCGCACTGCTGTTCACCGCCGGCCAAGCCGGGGCCGCAACCCTGCCCGCCTACACCGTCGCCCCAGCACCCACCAGCATCAGCGTCGCCCAACAAACCGCCACCACCACGGCAACCCCCGCCGCCACCCCAACACCCCCACCTGCGGCCGCGGCCACGATGTCCTACACCGTGCAACGCGGCGACACCCCCTGGGGCATCGCCCACGCCCAGCTCGGCGACGGCGCCCGCTACACCGAGATCACCCACACCGACGGTCATCCGCTCGACCCCAGCCACTGGCTGCAACCAGGCGAAACCCTCGCCCTGCCCGCACCACCAGCCGCCCCCAGTGCCATGGGTGTCGCCGTCCCCGTGCACGACGGCGACACCTTGTCCAGCATCGCCGAACAGCACCACCAGCCCCTCGCCGACGTCATCAACGCCACGAAGGACACGGCTCAACCCGGGGGTCAACACCTCACCGACCCCAACCACATCTACCCCGGGTGGACCATCACCCTGCCCGCCCCCAATGGCGCCGCCACCCCCGCCGCGCCAACTGTTCCACCGGCACCGGCGGCGCCCGCACCACCACCGGCAGCGGCTCCAGCAGCACCGGCGGCGCCCATACCTCAAAACCCCACCGGCGCCCAACGCCAAGAAGCCGCGGCCGCGGCCGCACAAGCCCAGCGGGCACCGCAACAGCAGCCTGCGGCCAGCGAGCAACAGCAGCCGGCCGCACCCGCCACCACTGCCCCCGCCCATCACGACACCACCGCAAGCAGTAGCCAGGGCGAGCAGTTCCCGGTACGCACCGCATCCGGGGTCGGGGCAATCCTCGCCGCCGGCGTCCTCGGCATGCTCGCCTACCGACGCCGCAACCAGCAGCGCCACCGCCGACCCGGTACCCGCATCCCCACACCCACCGGGCCCGCCGCCGACACCGAGCAGGAACTGCGGGCCACCGCCTCACCCCTAGACATCGCCACCGTCGACCTTGCCCTGCGCAGCCTCGCCCACACCTGCCAGCTCACCCACCAGCCGTTGCCTCATGTGCGGGCAGCGCGCCTAACACAGGAGCAGTTCGAGCTCTACCTCGCCGAGCCCACCCAACTCCCGGCACCATGGACCGGGACCAGCGACTCCACCGTCTGGATGCTGCCCAACGACCTCGACGACACCGACCTCATCAGCCCCGAGCAGGCCAAGGACGTCGCCGCCCCCTACCCGAGCCTGGTCACCCTCGGCCACGACCTCGAAAACGGGCACGTCTTCCTCGACCTCGAAGAAGTCACCGCCCTGGGTGTGACCGGTGACCCCGACCGCACCCGCGCGGTCATCACCGCCCTCGTCCTCGAACTGGCCACCAGCTGCTGGGCCGACGACCTCCAGGTCACCGTCGTCGGCGCCTGCGCCGACCTCGAGGACAGCATGCAGACCGGGCGCATCCGCTACCTTTCCGACGCCGACAGCGTCCTCGTCGACCTCACCCGCCGTGCCGCCGGAGACCGCGACATCCTCACCGACTGCGACACCCCCGACCTGCAACATGCCCGCGTACAGAACATCGCCCCGGGGATCTGGACACCGGAGATCGTGCTGATCGCTGACCCCATCACCGCCACGCAACGGACCCGGTTGAACGCGGTGCTCGAGGAGATACCGCGAGTCGCGGTCGCTGCCGTCACCAGCGGGGACCCCGTCGGCGAGTGGGCCCTCACCCTCGACGCCGAGGACGACACCGCGGTCCTCGCCCCGATCGGGCTCACACTGCGGCCCCAGGTCGTCGACACCACCACCTACACCCACCTCGTGGAGGTCATGGCCGCCGCGAACACCACCGACACCGGGGAAACAGCAACCGAGCCGGCCCTGGCGGACCTCCCCGAGACCGCCGACACCGAACCACTGCCCGCAGCCGAAATCGCCGCGGAGGTCGACGAGGCAGTCGGCGTCACCGACGATGACGCAGCCGCACTCACGACCACCGAACCGGTCGGCGGCGACACCGATCTCACAGCAGCGACACCGGAACAGACCGAAGAAAACCCGGCGGCGAAACCCAAACCCGAAGCTGCAGAAAATGAGGACCGCCCCGACACCGCCACCCCCGAACTGCTGAAGGACGAACCCACCACCAGGCGCGACGAAGACGAACCCGCTGACGAGACGGTGGCTAAGCGTGCGGCCGACGAAGCAACGACGACCGCGCCTGCGGCTGGTGTCGTACACCAGCTGCACCCGGACGCACCCCGCGTCCTCCTCCTGGGACCGCCCGAGATCAACAGAGCCCGCGACGCAATCGCCAGCAACATGCGCAACCGGTCCATCGAGCTCGCCGCCTACCTGGCCCTGCACCCCGACGTCGACTACACCGCGATCGACGCCGCCATGTCACCCGGCAAGATCGTCAGCAACAGCACCCGCAACCGCAACGTCTCCGTTCTGCGGCGCTGGCTCGGAACCGCCCCCGACGGCCAGGACTACCTACCACGGCACAACCCTGACGGCTACCGCTTCCTCGACCCGGTCACCACCGACTGGCACCAGTGGTCCGAACTCCTCCCAAATGGGGCCAGCGGGGCACCCACCGAACGCCTCGAGCAGGCCCTGCACCTCGTGCGCGGGCGCCCCTTCCAAGACGTCAAACCACGCACCTATGCGTGGGCGGAGACGCTGATGCAGGAAATGATTGCCGCGATCGTCGACGCCGCCCACGAACTCGGCAACCGCCGGCTCCTCGAAGGCCGCTGGCGTGAAGCCAGCCGCTCCGCCGTAAAGGGCCTGAGTGTCGAGCCAGGGATGGAAAGGCTGTGGCGTGTTCGGATCCTGGCTGAACACTCCGCCGGCAACACCGCAGCTGTCGAGGACGCTATCGACCGCCTGCTGACCATCACTGGAGCACTCGGTGGCGACCTCGAGGACTCCACCGAGCAGCTGCTCTCCGACATCGCCGAGCAGCACACACCCGACCGCGACCAGCTCGTCGCCCATGCCCACTAGCGAGGAACACCACCGATGCCGACCACACCCCACCGAAACCCCCACCACCTGTCACCAAGACTGGGTGGGTGGCTCGCGGAACGCGGACGGTGCCCAGTTGACCATGCTGGCATCATCACCTACGGGGAGGAGCCAACTCTAATGCGACACCGAGGAACACGAACCGCCGCGCTTGCCGCGATCAGCGCAGCGCTCATCGCGGTCGGCTGCAGCAACAGCGCCGCCCAACCAACACCCACACCCAGCACCACGACCGCAGCTACCACCACAGCGGCCACCCCCTCTGACCTCGCCATCGACCAGGCCAAGAACGAGATCACCGCCTACTACAAGATTTACAACCAGGTCACAGAGAACCCTGCCGCGGATCCCGCAGCAATCAACACCGTCGCTGCGGGCCAAGAAGTCGCCAATGTGGCCAGCGAGGTCCAAGGAAACAAAGCGAAGGGCCGGCGCGCCGTTGGCGACACGACCATCACAAGCATGAAACCGACAGGCGTCAATATCACCAAGGCGGATGCTGACGTGACCGTCGACGTCTGTTACGACGTCAGCAAGGTCCAGGGAGTAGATGCCCAAGGCGCACCCCTGCCTCGACAGACGATGCAGATGGTCGACAGCAACAACCAGATTGTCGCGGTCCCTTGGCGAGACCAGCGCCTGGGCCACTTCACGGTGCACAACTCCACTTGGCCCGACCCGTCGGGGTGGCGAGTAACGAACACCGACCGAAAGAACGAACCATGCTAAGAGAATCCGCTCGTATTGGAGTCGGCGGCCTCATCGTCGGCGTCCTCGCGGCCATCGCCCCCAGTGCCAACGCCTCGGGTCCAGCCAAAATTGACTTTAGCTGCGGCAGCCTGGGCGATTGCCAGGTTGTAGCGCAGGCGCCGGGTGCCCCTGCAGGGCCAGGGCCGGCCGCTGCAGCACCAGCGGCCCCCGTGAGCCAGTCCACCGGGGGCTACAGCGGCGGTGGCGGCGGCAATGGCTCCAGCAACGGTGGCTCCGCCAGCGGTGGCGGCGGCAATGGCTCCAGCAACGGTGGCTCCGCCGGCGGTAGCTCCAGCGATGGTGGGGGAGGCAGTAGCTCGAGTGGACCGGCAGTGCCAGCAGGACCCTCCCTGGACGGGTACGGATCCCCCCTGTGCTCCGGGTGGTCCGGCGGAGGATGCGCCAGCTACTTGGCCTCTGGGCCTGCTGCCCAGCAATTCAGCACCCTGAACGCCTCCGGGCAGCTGCTGTGCAATCTGGGCAATACCGCGATGTGCCCGACACCAGCGGCTCCAGCTGCCCCGGCTGCCCCCGGTGCACCGGCTGCCCCTGCTGCTCCACCGCCACCTCCGCCGCCGAGTCCGGCGCAAGTGGCGCAGATCGCCATCTCACAGATGAAGCTCCAACCGGTTGGGATCGGCATCGTCCCAGAGAACACTCCGGGCAAGATCGGTATCGTCGGTATGCCCACGTGGATGTGGGCGAAGAACCCGGGCGAGGCCACCACAGGGCCGATGACGCGCAGCGCTACCGCGGGCCCTGTGACTGTGACCGCCATGGCCACTCTGGACCGCGTGGTCTGGAACATGGGCGACGGATCCTCAGTGACCTGTCACGGGGCTGGGGTGCCCTACTCCGCCGGATGGGGGGCCCAGGACTCACCCACCTGCGGTCACCGCTACCAGCACACCAGCGAAGACCAGCCGGGGATGGCGTACACCGTCACCGCCACCAGCTACTGGAACATCGTCTGGGCCGGCGGCGGAGGTGCCGGTGTGGTGCCCCAGCAGGTCGCCGCCAACACCCAGATCCAGGTCGGCGAGTTTCAGGCAATCGTCACCCACAGCGGCAACTAACAGCACCATTGGCAACGGAGCGACGTAATAGCCGGTCCACCACGGCACCCGGCTACCTCCTCGCGGGTGCCGTGTCCCAACAAACAGCGCAGAACTTGTCGGTGCGTTAGCGCATGGTCCCCGGTGTGAACCAGATGGACGTGGTGCGACAGGCGTACCGCTTTGCGCTGGACCCCACACCAGCTCAGGAACGGGCGCTGCTGCGTCATGCTGGTGCCCGCCGCTGGGCGTTCAACCACGGTGTCGCTGTCTACCGGCACATCCGCGTGGAGTACATCCGAGAGCGCGCAGAGGCAGCAGCACACGCTGATGGTGGCGCCGCGGTGGTGGTCGCGGTGCGGCAACCGTCCTTTCAGGACGTCAACGCGGCGTTCAATCGATGGAAGACCGGCCGTACCGAGGACCTCCCCGAGTGGTGGAGCATTACGCATCCCGAACCGGCTCCGAGCTGGGTGGGAGAGAACTCATCTCAGGTCTATCTCTGGGCTCTGTACGAATCCCGCGATGCGCTAACCAGGTATTTCAGTTCCGCGACAGGTAAGCAGTCCGGGCCACGAATCTCATTTCCCCGCTTCGCTTCGAAGAAGCTATCTCCGGTCCGGTTCAAGGTCACCGGGGGTAATACCACCGGCGCTCGGCCCATCGACTCCCGACACGTGCGGCTGCCGATCATCGGTGCTGTCCGCACCCACGAGTCAACTCGCAAGCTGCTGCGACGAACCGCCAACGGCACCGTGACCATCAAAAACGCCACCGTCACCCAGCGAGGCGGCCGCTGGTCCATCGCCTTCTCCTGCGAGGTGAGTCGCACCGCGCGTGTTCGGCCGGCACCGACCCCACGTCAGCGGGCGGGGGGCACAGTCGGAATCGATGTCGGCGTAAAAGTGTTGGCGGCACTATCCACCGGGGAGTTGGTCCCCAACCCTCGGACAGCAAACACCCTCCGGGCGAAGGTCACCCGCATACAGCGGGGCATCGCCCGTTGCGAGAAGGGCTCGAAGCGCCAGCAGGCTTTGTATAGCCGGTTGGCCCGCACAAAGCACGCCGAGGCCAATATGCGGCGGGCGAATTTGCATGAGCTCACGACCCGGTTGGTGCACTCCCATGCTCACGTGGTCCTCGAGGACCTCGCGGTGAAAGCGATGACCTCTACCGCGCGAGGCAGCATCGCGCAGCCCGGCAAGAAAGTGCGTCAAAAAGCTGGGCTGAACCGGGCGATTCTCGACGCCTCCTTCGGTGAGCTGCGCCGCCAACTCACCTACAAAACTTCCTGGTACGGGGCCCAGCTCACGGTCGCTGACCGATGGGCTCCTACCAGCAAGACCTGTTCGGCGTGCGGGTGGCGACACCCAAGCCTCACGCTCGCCGATCGACGGTTCCACTGCGGTGCTTGTGGTCTCCAGCTCGATCGGGACATGAACGCCGCACGCAATTTGTGTCAGCTCGCCGCAGCCGACGCACTCCCCGACGGGGAGCCCACAGCGGTCGTCGCCTCCACTGCGGGGGAGACGCAAAACGCTCGCCGAGCCAACATCAGCCCACCAGCGCCCCCAGGCGTTGGTGGCAGTCGGCGCAGACGTGAGAAGCCCGCACCCAACCATCTGGCTGGGATCAGACGAGCAACCCACGACCACAAGGTCGTGGCGTCCACAAACCCACACGGAACACCAGCACCATCGCCATAGGCGCTGGTCACGAAGGGTGCTCCCCGCGGGCAAACGGACGAGGGGACTGGGCAAGTGGCTCGCGGACGGTGCCTCGTGTGCTCCCCGCGCGCACACGGGCGAGGGATAGCGATCTGCACCAACCCTCCAACTGGCGCGCGTCGGACTAGTATTCGAACCATGTCTGAGACGATGACGGTCACCGCCGCGAAAGCGCATCTGTCGGAGTTGGTCGCCGCGGTGGCCACGACGCAGGACCACGTGGAGATCACCCGGAACGGTGAGCCCGCCGCGGTGCTGGTTTCCCACGCCGAGATAGTCGCGCTGCGGGAGACCATCGCGATTCTGTCCGACCCCATGGCGGTCGAGGACATTCGACAGGGTGAGGCGGACGTTCTCGCCGGGCGCACGGTGAACGCCGAGGAACTGCGGAGCGCGATGCTGTCGCGCCGTCCCACCACCGCGTGACGGATCGCTGGACGGTCGAGCTGACCGGGCCGGCGCGGCGAGCGCTCGAGCACGTTCTCCCGGAACCTGTTGCCTGGGCCGCCTACACGTTCATCACCGAGCGGTTGGCGGTGAACCCGCAGCGCCTTGGCGGTGGGTTGTCCGGCCCTTATGAGGGTTTGAGAGCAGCGCACCTGGGGACCTATCGGGTGGTGTACCGCATCGACGACGCGGCCCACACGGTCTATGTTCTGTCGGTCCGGCTCCGGGGCGACGTCTACGGCGTGCGGTAGCTATCGGAGGTGTACTGGCATGCTGGAGTGCGGCCACCGATGTTTCCCCCAACTCTCGGTGGCCATGGCAATGCTGGTCGGCGCCTCGTCTACCCCCCAGGCATGGGCGTCCTCTTCACCAGCGGCGTCCGCAGCCCCCACCCCGCTTCGGCGGGGTGGGGGCTGTGTCGCTTCGCTGGATCCGTGACACCGAACAACGTGAGCCAGGCGGGTCGAGCCAGGTCGCCCTGGGTCCTACTCGCCAACCTCTCCATCAATCGCTTCGCGGAGCAGGTCGGCGTGGCCGTTGTGGCGCGCGTACTCCTCGATCATGTGGGTGAGGACGTAGCGGAATCGACTCCTGGCTGACAGGGGACAAGAGTCCGGCGTCACCGCCTGCTCGGCTGGAAGATCCCCAGCAGCGCAGCACCGTGAGACGGGATGTCCGGACACACCTGAAGGCCGTACGAGCGAGCTGACGATATCGACATGACGGAGCCCTACGCAAAGATGACCGATCCAATCAATCTCTCAACTCCACTGGCAGAACGGGTGCGTGTCCTGCTTAGACGATGAGTCGGTATCTGATGGTGCCGCGGGCTTCACTGATTCCCCGCCCAATATCTTTGTTGGGTAGCATGGTCTGTATGGCGATCACAGCAACGAAGCACGCGAAGACCGAGGTCACCATCCGGCGTGCCGGTGCACGGGCCACCGCGGCGGACGACCCCTTGGCGGGCAGTCGAGTGCGCATCCTGGTCGACGCGTTTGGTGGTGCACAGCTGGCAAAGCTCATCGGCGTCAATGCCTCGCAGCCCACTCGGTGGGCGAAGGGCCAGGAACGACCCGGACCGGTGGCCGCACCGCTGTTGATTGATCTCGAGCACGTGCTGGCCAAAGCCCGGTTGATTTGGGGGGAGAACGCCGCGAAGCGGTGGCTGAGCAGCGCGAACTCCTACCTCGGGGGGGCGCGGCCGCTGGACGTGCTTCAGCACCGGGGGCCCTCAGCGGTGCTCGATGCCTTGGAGGCAGAGATGTGGGGCGGGGCCGCCTGAATGCTCGTCTACCGGGTGTTTCCCTACCTCGATGACGCCAAGGACGGTGAACCCGGACACCCGCTGTATGAGCACACCCCCCAGCGGGGTAGTCGCATCGACCATCCGGACTACTACGTCTGGTACGTCTCCCGGCACGCCGAGGCGGCCTGTGGGGAGGCGTTCGGCAACCAGGCGGTGTGGGATAACTCGATGTTCGAGTTCCCGCTGATCGGGGCGCGCAGGGCGTTGGCGACGCTGTCGCTGCCTGACTCGCTGCGGGTACTGGATCTTGATGATCCTCATCAGCTGGTGCGGCTCGGTTTGCGGCCCACCGATGTCGTCCGTCGCAACCTGGCGGTCACTCAGGCGTGGGGTCACCGGATCTGGGCAGAGCGTGATCCTGATCGTCAGCAGCGCTGGGACGCGGTGCAGTGGTGGTCTTTTTTTCGGCCGTCCTGGACCGTGCTGGCCAGCTGGGTGCGGCCCACGCTGTGCGAGGTCACGCCACTGACCAGGGAGCATCCCGCGCTGCGGGACGCTGCGGTATCTCTGAACCGCACGCTCACCAAGTAGGCCGGATTTGGTGGAGAACGTCCCTGGCAGCCGCAGCTGCACAGTCCCAACGGACGAGTGCACTGTGACCTGCTGCAGCTGGTGCCGGCCAAGGCAATCCGGCGGCGCGAAGACGACGCGGGCATTGCCACCGTGGTCTCTTCGCCCACGGAGGCGCGGCGAGTCCGACTGATCCGGTCGCGGACGCGAGGCGAGGTTGTCGGCCACCGCCGCTACGGTTGCGGTGCGAACGCCCACTTCGCCCCGACCATTGAGGCGTGGCGATCGCTCGAAGCAGAGTGTTTCGACACCAAGGGGGGTGCTGGCGGTGCTGAACTGGGTACGAGCTGAGCGGGTGCGTGATGTCTGGGAGGCTCGGCCTCATCCGCCGCGGACGACTCGGGCGCGGCCTGGGTGGGCGATCGCGGGCGCGGGGGCGGTCTTCCTCATCGCCTACGGTTTGCAGGCGGTCTCCGCGTTCATGCTCTATCTTTCGCCGGCGGCTTCCGCCGACCGTGCCTCGGAATCCACGACCATGATCCATGACGCCATCGGGGGGCAGTTGGCGCTGCTGTTCGTCGCAGCAGTGGTGGCTGAGGGAATCGTCTTGGTCACGATGCCTCGTGGGCTCCGCTTGCGCGACTACCAGCGGAAGATTCCCGGGCAACGGGGCGGAGCGGCCTTGACCGCCGCCAGCGTGATGGTGACGTCGCTGGTCGGGGCGGTGCTGGCCTGGATGGTCGGGATCGCCAGCATGAACACTGCGCTGCCGGCAGGTGAGACCCTGCGGCAGGGGATCGGGCAGGCGGTGCTCGCCGGGATCGGCGAGGAGATTTTCGTCCTCGTCTTGCCTTACACGGCGCTGCGCCTGGTGCGATTGCCCGCACGTGACGGTGTGCGCCGCGGATTACCGCTCACGGTGGTGGTGGCGGTCTGCGTCGCATTGCGAATGAGCTACCACGTCTACTACGGCCCTGGCATCGTGTCGCTGCTTCCCTGGGCGGTGCCCACCGTGTTGGTTTTTCATCGTTGGCGCCTGCTGACTCCTCTGGTCCTCACCCACATCGCCTACGACAGTGTGCTGTCGGTGGCGAATCACGGGCTGATCACCACCACCGAGGAGCTCACAGTGCTGTGCGCGGCCGCGGTGGTTCTGCTCGTGGTCGGTGCGACGCGGGTGAACTTTCGGAGCATTGTCAGTCGAGAAGGCAGCGCTGCGGGCGTCGAGCCGATCGCGCCGCAGTGACCGAATTGGCGCCCGGAGTGCGGCCGGCAGACGGGGAGAGCGCGGTGCAGTTGCGCGACTGAGGATTCAGCCTTGCGAATGCGTACGTGATGACGTACGGTACTCGGTGGAGGTGGAAGTCGTGACTGCCGTGAGTGCAACGTCGGCCCGGTCGAACTTGTACCGGCTGATCGACCAAGTAAACGAGGAGTCTCAGCCGCTGACCATCACCGGGCAGCGGGGCAATGCGGTGCTGATCGGCGAGGCCGATTGGCAGGCGATCCAGGAGACCCTGTTTCTGGAGTCGGTTCCAGGATTTGCCGAGTCGATCCGTCAGGCGCGGGCCGAGGGCACTGAGGCCGCCGCGGCAGAACTCGACTGGTGAGTGGCTGGACGTTGGTCTATTCGCGCCAGGCACAGAAGGATGCGAAAAGGCTCGCATCGTCGGGCTTGAAGCAGCGGGCCCAAAGGCTCCTCGACGTGCTCGCCGCGGACCCGCTCGGCACACCTCCACGGTACGAAACGCTTGTCGGTGACCTGGCGGGCTGCTATTCGCGACGCATCAACATCCAGCATCGGCTTGTCTACGAAATTTTCCCTGATCGCCACGTCGTGCATGTCCTGCGAATGTGGACCCACTACGAGTAACCGTCGGCAGGGGCGTGGTCACGCCTCCCAGCGGACTTCTCCGTCGATGACCGTCTCGGTCGGCGTGAGCCCGACAGCCCGAGAGACCGCCATTGACGCGTCGTGCTGAGGGTGCACATGAGCAACCAGGGTGTCGACGCCCTGTTGTCGCAGCCACCTCACCATCAACCCTCCTGCTTCCCAGGCGTATCCCTGACCCTGGTGCGCTCGATCGATTACCCACGCGACCTGGGCGGTTAGCCCATCCTCGTTCTCGCTGACGGTGGCTTGGACCGTGCCGAGCGGCTGTGCATCCTCGCGCCTGCGCACCACCAGTTCAGCCAGCGCTGCGAACCGTCTGGTGATCGACCCACGACCTGTCGCCTGTAGCGGGCACGCAGCTGGTCTCGGTCGGCCGGCTCGCCGCCGATGAAGATGTGCAGCAACGGGTCCTCCAACCTGCACCCAGGATGCCAGTTCGGGGTTGTCGAACTTGCTGGCCTTGGGTCGGCGGCCGCGTAACTCGGCTCGCTTCTGGGCCGCATACGGCGCGTATGTTCCTCGCTTCCGCAGACCCGGTTGGGGACCGTTGCGGCGCAGCTCCCGGCTGACCGTCGAGGGCGAGCGTGCGATCTGCGTGGCGATGGTCCGCACGCCGGCCCCGACCAAGCGCAGATCCGCGATCTGCAGCCGCTCGTCCACACTGAGGTACCGGCCCGAGGGTTCGGGCCTCTTGCGCGGAATCTGCCCACCGGTCCCCTGGCGCCAATGTCGTCCAGTTCGTCGATTCACCCCGACAGCATCACAGGCCGCTTGCAGCGTCGAGCCCTTCGCCATCAACACCCAGAACCGAGCCTGCTTGTCAATCAGTTCCTTCTTCGACCACATCCACAACACCTCACATCAGCAGGAGTGTTGCGACGACCGACTGAGCCCGCCATCGGCTTGCGGCACCCTTTTGGACCCCGCACCGCTCCAGGTCCGCCGCGGATGGGGATCCGCATGCGGGCGCGGCGATCTCAATGACGGTGCCCGGCGTCCCCGGCGAAGCGCGACTGTTCACGCCGGGTTGGTGGCGTGCGGGCTTGCGTGGGCGAGCAGCTCGGGTAGGCAGGCGGCGGTGTCGGGGTCGGCGGGCACGAAGGTAAGCAGGTGTTGGTCGGGGTCCTCGAGTGCGGCGAGCTTGACGTAGTCCAGCGTGAGCGGGCCGAGGGCGGGGTGGTGGAAGTGTTTGCGGGCGGGGGCGAACCCGCGGATGGGGTGCTCAGCCCACATGCGCGCGAAGTCCGGGCTGGCCTGCTGCAGTCCGTCGATGAGTGCGCGGACCCGTGGGTGGTCGGTGCGTGCGCCGTTCGCGGCCCGGAACTGTCCGATTAGCTGTTGAGCCTCACCGGTCCAGTCGGCGAGCAAGGTGCGCATGGCCGGGCGGGTGAACAGCAGCCAGATGCCGTTGCGTTCGGCCTCGTCAAGGTGGTCGAGTCCACCGACGAGCGCGTCGTAGGCGCGGTTGTAGGTCAGCAGGTCCCAGCACTGGTCCATGACGTAGGCCGGGTTCGGGTCCAGGGTGCTCACCAACGCACGCAGCACCGCTCCCACCTCGGGTCTCCCCGAGGCAGGCTCGGAGGGCAACGGTTGGCCGGCCAGGGTGAACAGATGCCGTCGCTCGGCTGGGGTCAGCAGCAGCGACCGGGCCAGGGCGTCGACGACCTGGCGGCTGACGGTGATGTCGCGTTGCTGCTCCAGCCACGTGTACCAGGTCACGCTCACCCCGGACAGCTGGGCGAGTTCCTCCCGGCGTAGCCCCGGCGTGCGCCGCCGCGGCCCGGCGTTCAATCCCACCTGCAGCGGGCTGACCGCCTCCCGCCGGGAACGCAGGAAGACCGCGAGTTCCTGCCGCCGGGCCATGCCTGCCATCGAACCCTCTCCCGCACCACCGTGTCGTGATGGTGCGTGGTGGTGTTCATACCAGCGTAAGTACCCCTCTGTACCAGGCAGCGCGCCGGCCTCAGTGTGGACCTATGACCCACCCCGACCACACCGCAACAGAGGACGAATCCATGGCGCACGATCCCGAGCCCACTGCGCCCGGGATACCCGCCGGCGGCGGTTCGCTGCGGCCGGTGGCGGTGCTGGCGGTGGGCAGCTTCGCGATGGGCACCGACAGCTTCGTGCTGGCCGGGATCCTGCCCAACATCGCCGGCGGCCTGCACGTGAGCACCGCCGCCGCCGGCCAGACGATCACCGTGTTCGCCCTCACCTACGCCCTGACCGCGCCGCTGCTGGCCGGCATCACCGGCGCACTACCGCGCAAGCCGCTGATGCTCGCCGCGCTGGGCCTGTTCGTGCTGGCCAACCTCGCCTCGGCCGCCGCACCCACCCTCGCACTACTGCTCGTAGCCCGGGTCGCGGCCGGCCTCATACTGGGCGCCGCGCTGGGCCGCCCGCTGCAAGTCGTGGACGTGCCCCCCGAACGGGCCAAGGCCGCCATGGTGGACTCCGACATGCCCGCCGAGCTGGCCGACGCGGTGATCGCCAGCATGGCCCAGGCCGGCACCGATCACGCGATGGCGGTGCTGCCCACCGTGGAGCAGGTCACGGGCCGCCCGGCCCGGTCCTTCGCCGAGTGGGCCGACGCCCACCTCGAGGCCTTCCGATGACAGACACCCGCCGGCGTCGAGTGGAGCGGCGGGGGTGACCGACCACACGAGCCGCGACACGAATCCAGCCCCTGACGCCGGGAAGGACCGGCGCTACCTGCTGTTGCCGGTCATCTTGTCGGCCACCTTCGTGCAGCTGATCGACGTCAGCATCGTCAACGTCGCCATCCCCTCCATCCAAGCCAGCCTGCACGCCAGTTTCGCGTCCGTCGAGCTGATGGTGTCGGTGTACCTGTTGGCCTTCGCTGTCACCCTCATCACCGGGGGACGGTTGGGCGACATCTTCGGCCGGCGCCGCCTGTTCCTCATCGGCATGGCCGGCTTCACCCTCGCCTCGGCGGTATGCGGCGCGGCGCCCACCGCCACGGTCCTGGTTGTGGCCCGGATCTTTCAGGGCATGTTCTCCGGGCTCATGTACCCCCAGGTTCTCTCGGTCATCCAAGTCACCTTCAAACCGGCCGAGCGGGGCAAGGTCTTCGGGATATTCGGGGTCGTCATCGGCCTGGCCACCATCCTCGGCCCGCTGCTCGGTGGGGTGCTCATCGCCTGGATTATCGCTGGGCTGTCGTGGCGGCTGATCTTCTTCGTCAACCTGCCCGTCGGGGTAGCCGCCTTCGCCGGTGCCCTCCGGGCGCTGCCCGAGTCGAAAGCTCCCGACAAGCTCCGCTTGGACCTGCCCGGCGCCGCCCTGGTCACCCTCGGTTTGGGTCTGCTCGTCTACCCCCTGATCGAGGGCCGCCAGCAAGGCGGGCCCATCTGGCTTGATGTCCTTCTCGCCTTATCGGTGCCGGCGCTCACGGCGTTCGCGTTGCTCCAGCGGCGCACATCGCGTCAACACGGTCATCCCCTCATCCGCTGGTCGCTGTTCGACCAGCGAGCCTTTGTCGTAGGCAGCGCCCTGTCACTGGTCTTCTTCTTGGGGGTGGCCCCGTTCTTCTTCGTCTTCAGCGTCTACCTCCAGACCGGGCTCGGTTTCAGTGCCTTGGCCACCGGCCTGACCGTGCTTCCTTTCGCCGTCGGCTCAGGGATCGCCTCCTACCGTTCCGCCGGCATCGCCCAACGCATCGGGAAATGGGTGCTCAGCCTGGGTGCCGGGCTGATGGGCCTCGGCATGGTGTTTCTCATCGTCACCATCCACCAGGCCGGGACCAGCGTGAACGCCTACGAGATGATCCCGTCGCTTCTCGTCGCCGGGGTCGGGCTCGGCCTGGTCGTAGCCCCGCTCACCAATATCGTGCTCGCCGGCGTGGACTCGATCGACGCCGGCGGCGCCTCAGGAGCGCTGTCCACCGTGCAGCAGCTGGGCGGAGCTATCGGGATCGCCCTGGTCGGCGTGGTGTTCTTCGGCCTTCTCGGCGCCCACGCCGACAGCTCAGCCGCCGCTGCCATCCCTGAACTGCGAGCCGAGCTAACCGCGGCCCACCTCCGCCGACCGCGGTCACCACCATCGAGCATCAGTTCACGGTGTGCTTCCACGCCCGGGCCACCGAAACCGATCCCACCGTCGTCCCGCCCGTCTGCCACCAGACCACCGATGCCGCTCGATCCTCGGCGGCGTCGCCCACCGTCGCCGCCGCCATCCAACGAGCAGTGGTGAACCAGGCCGTGCCCACCGCCCAGCGCACCAACTTCTCCCACTCGATCCAACAGACACTCCTCTACGAGGTCGCCGTGTGCCTCCTATCGTGCCTCGCCGTCTTCGCCCTTCCTCGCACCAAACAAGCCACAGCCTGGTAGACCGCCCACCTCCTCCAAGACGACGACCAGCTCGGGCAGGCCGTGCCGTTTGCCGATCGGCTGCAGCGGGTCAGTCGGAGGTCGGCGGCCGCTTTTCGAGGTAACACTTGGCTTGCTGGAGCTCGTCCTCAACCTCAGCGGGCAGCCGTCGTCGCAGGATTGGTTCGACTATCCAGCTCAACGGTGGACGAAAGGTGAATACAAGCGTGCGGAGAACTTCGGTTCCGTCGTCGACCGCCGTGATCTCGAAGCTCGCGTGGAAGCCAGAGAGTCGCCGCAGCGGGTTGTGCGACAACGTGACATCGATCCGCGCTCCCGGGGTGAGTTGCATCGACGAGCCAGTCGTGGGGCCGGGCATACGAATGCCACCCAGCTTCGGTTGGAAGTGGAACTCCGTTCGCGTGGGCGTGCGAGTGACCTGCTCAACTGGCTTGATCTTGGTGTCGACCTGCTGGTAACGCTCAATATCCATCACGAACTCAAGAACCTCGTCTACCGGACGCGCGATAACAACTCGCCGCTGCACCTCGATCATGGCGACAGGGTATGCGCCCGCAGCCGGCGGCGGATGATCGTCCGCAGATTCGGTGACCGATTCAGGATCGTCTACCGGTGGCCGCAGCTGCGGCATCGCGGCGACCCGGCGACCCGGCGACCGGATTGGCAGGGGCGATCTGCAGGGGTTGACCGTTTCAATCGTTGCTAACTCTTCTTACTGTAAGTAGAGTTAGGCTTGTGATGACCGGCCGACCGTTGCTGGACAACCGTGCTGACGCGGCGTTGTTCACTGGGCGCGAGTCGGAGTTGGACATGTTCGATTCCGCCCTGGAACACAAGTTCAACTGCCTCGTCACGGGAGACGCGGGGATGGGCAAGACCTCGTTGCTGCGGGCCATGATGTATCGGGCCCGCACTCAGATCGACGGGTGGGGGGTGGCTAGGAAGGATGCGATGACCTACGTCCGGGCGGAGGGCATTACCTCGGGCGGGGAGCTGCTGGGGCGGATCGCCCGCGGAGTGCTGGGGGAGCACTACTCGCCGGCGTTATTGAGTGATGCCGACGCCACGCTGCGCCAACTTGCCGGGATGCGGGAGCACGACGACAGGGCAGCGCGCACCGGGTCGCGGCGGTCATTGGTGATCATCGTCGATGACGTCACAGCCAGTGCTGGCCATGAGGTGTTTGGACTGCTGCGCGATGAGTTGTGGGAGTTGGGCTACGTCTGGGTGGTGGCCGCGCGGAGCGCCGAGCGGGGTGGGCTGCTAGTGCCGCCGGCGGATGCGTTCTTCGAGCGCGTCATCACCATGAGTGCGCTGAGCAGTGGTGAGGCGACTGAACTCATCACCAAGCGGTTGGGTGAAGTACCCGGAGCCTGGGCTGCGGAGGCGGGGTCGGTGGTCGGGGGCAATCCACGGCGACTCCTCGACGTGGCCCGGGAGGTAATTGCGGGCAAGGTCCCCGCCGAGTGTGTTCTTGGGTCGATCGCCGACCGGGACGCGGCCATCGCCAAGTTGGGGCGACCGGAGGCCATGCTCGCCGCCGAGTTGGACGCCCTGGGGGCTGCCGCAGCATCCGATGATGCCCTGCTGTCTCGTTTGGGCTGGACCCGTAGTCGGGCCGTGCAAGTGTTCACACACCTGGAGGAGGCCGGTCTTGTGCTAGCCGAGGATGTGCGATCCGGACAAGGACGGCCCCGCAAGGTGTTCCGGCTGATCCCGCCGGCCAAGGCCACACGAAACCGCACCGAGTCCGGGAGCGCGGCATGAACGGGTGGGCAGTGCCAGCGGTGACCTACCTCGCTGCGGCGGGAACAGTGTTGGCGGTGGCCGACTGGCGTACACAGCGGTTGCCGAACGTGGTGGTGGCGCCTTCCTACCCGATTGCCGCGGCGCTCATCGTGCTCGCTGTCGCCGCCGGGGGTGGCAGCTGGTCGCCGCTGGGGTGGGCCGCGGCCGGTGCCGTTGGACTGTTCGTGGTGTTCCTGATCGGTGCGCTCACCGTGGGAGTGGGGATGGGAGACGTCAAGCTCGCTGGCATCGTGGGGATGTACCTGGGGTGGGCGGGTGGTCTTGGTGCCCTGCTGCTCGGGATGGTGGTCACCGTGCTCTCCGCCGGGCTTGGTGCTGTGCTGCTGTTGGTGACTCGTCGAACCCGGCGGGGCGGGAGCGTGCCGTACGGCCCGTTCATGCTCTTCGGCTGTGCGGTGGGTGTCCTGGCATGGCTGTGACGACCGGTGCGGGCTTTGCAAATGGAGGCTTGCCGTGGACCATCAGGTCATGACCACTGCTGAGGCCTATCCCGGCCAGCTTGATCGGGAAACGCGCCGCGAGCTGTGGCTGGAGGACGTTCGGTGGCATCGAGAGACCTACAGGGAGTCGAAGTTCAAGTGGTGGGAGTGTGACGTGATGAAGATCGTCACCGCCAACACCGGGGGGAAGTTGGACTTCACGACCTTGCAGGATCTGCGGGTGCTGCAGCAGTGGCGCTACGAGCTGTGCTCGTTCGCTGGGTTGGTGCAGCGGGGGATGGCCCCACCGCTGCGTGCGGCGTTCGCGGTGTGGAATGACTGGGAGCCGATTGCCGGCGCTGTGGGTCTCACCCCGTTGGAGTGCGCCGAAACGGTGTACCTGGACAACATGTTTCCCGCCGACCAAGGGCAGCGGCCGCATCCCGTGGCGCGGATCGACAAGAGTGTCGCCGGCATGGTGTTCGGCAACCCCCTGATCCATACCGTGGAGATGAAGCAGATGTGGCTGATGTACGCCGCGGCGGTTGCCGTGCACGACGACACCATTTGCGACCTGGCCGAGGAGCTGCAGACCACCCACTGCGCTGCGGACATCGCCCACGCCGCTGGTATGGCGCACGCCGTGGGTTTCGGGCACCGGTTCACCGCGGTTCGTGCGGCGCGGGGCGGTCCGGGTGATCCGCGGCGGATCCCCGCGCAACGATCGGATCTGCTCAACTCCACGCGATAAACCACCGCGCTAGGCGTGGGGCGGATGCGTTCCGCGATGATGCGCCGCGCTAAGTCAGGGTGGGGAGATCCGTCGGGGTGAGGTCGGGGCGGTGGCGGAGGTAGCGCAGCGGGTGCCGCCACACTCCCGCCTGCACACCGGTGTCGGCGGACACTTCCGCGACCACGGTGGGGACAACCCTGGTCAATGGCACCGGGGGTCGGGACCCACCGAAACGGCCCGATCCGATCGTGCCGGGCCACGGATGCTCGGCGGCAGCGGGCTCGAGGACCGCGGCCAGAGACTGTGACTGAGCCCTGGTGAGGGGAACAGTCCGGCCCACGATGACCAGCTCGTCGCCGCGGTACAGCCCGGCCACGACGGTTTCCGGGCGAGCCAGCGGGCCAATCACTGCCCCGACGATGACCTCATGCGTCGCGCGGCTTTTGACCTTGATCCAGTTGCGTTTCCCGGGGGTGTATCGGGTGGTGACTCCTTTGACGACGAGGCCTTCGATTCCGGCGGGGCGGTAGTCGGCCATCCAGACCCTCGCAACAGAGGTGTCTTCGGTGGTGGGGGACAGCTGCAGCGGGGGCTCCCAGCGGGCGACCCGCTCGAGTGCGTCGCGGCGGGACCGCCACGGTTGGGTACGCAGGTCCGTGCCGGCGGCAGCGAGAAGGTCGAATGCCACGAACGATGCCTGGTGTGTTTTGACCAGCTCCCGGATGCGGGCCACACCGGACACGAGGCGGCGCTGCAGCAGATCGAAGTCCAGACGGTCCTCATTCCAGATGACGACCTCGCCATCGATGACCGTGCCCGCCGGTATCTGGGCGGCAGCAGCGACGGCGATTTCCGGGAACCGGTTGGTGAGGTCGGTGCCCTGGCGCGACCACAACCGGGTGCTCTGGCCGTCCCGGACGATGACACAACGGAACCCGTCCCACTTCAACTCATACACACAACCCCCCGCGAGTGCTCGAGCACCCGGGATGGTTTCCTGCGACTGGGCCAGCGCCACGGTGACCGGACCCGCGAGATCAGCCGGAAGTCTCGGCGCGGGTGGGGGAATCGACGCGGCCATCCTGGCATCCTACTCCGCACGTGTGGTGCAGGGAATGGGCGTCTGAAGGGGCCATGGTGGTGCGTATGCAGGCGGAGGCGGTGGTGTTGCACGTCGACGCTGACGCCTTCTTCGCTTCAGTGGAGCAGCGGCAGAAGCCATCGACGGCCTCGGCCCCGGTCGTGGTGTGCGGGCTGGGTCCGCGGGGTGTGGTGGCCACCGCAAGCTATGAGGCCCGCCGATTCGGGGTTGGTTCGGCGATGCCGACGGTCACGGCACGACGACGCTGCCCACAGGGGGTGTTCCTCGCACCGCGGATGCGGGCGTACCGGGAACACTCCGCAGCGATCATGGCGGTCCTGGATGGCTTCGCTGACGTCCTGGAACAGGTCAGCATCGATGAGGCGTACCTGGTGGTGGCCGCCCACCCCAGGTCGGTAGCCGAACTCCTCACCGCGGTGGTAGATGCGGTGTGGCAACGCACGGGGTTGCGGGTGTCGGTCGGTGCTGGGCGCTCCAAGTTGGTGGCGAAGCTCGCCTCGACCACAGCGAAACCCCGCGGGCAGCTGCTGATCGCCCGGCAAGAGGAACAAGAGTTCCTCGATACCCTGCCGGTAGCTGCGCTGCCGGGGATCGGTCCTGTGGCGGCGTCCCGACTCACTGAGATGGGAATCAACTCGGTGGCGCAGCTGCGGGCGCAACCAGCCCGTTTGCTGGAGCGGTTGCTGGGCTCGGCGGGTGGGGCATCTGCGGTGGCGATGGCGGTGGGCCAGGACAGCCGGGTCGTTGCCGCGGCGCGGGCGGTGAAAAGCGTCAGCGCGGAACGCACCTTCGCCTTCGATGTCCCCGCGTCGCACCTAGGCCCGGTCCTGGAGAGGGTGTTGGACGCCGCGACCCTCCGGTTGCATCAGGCGGGTGTGGGGGCGCGGACGGTGACGGTGCGCCTGCGTGACGGGCAGTTCACCACGATCGGCAGATCGGTGTCCTTGGCACAGGCCTCCACCGAGGCGGGGGAGCTGGGGGTGGCAGCCGTCGCCGCCCTCGGCGCGGCCGTGGAGGCGATGGGGTTGGACGCGAATGAGGAGTCCGGGGTCGGTGCTCGCCTGCTGGGAGTGTCCTTCGGTGCGCTGTCCCCTTCCACCCAATTGTCCCTGCTCCCCACAGCGGGCAGTCCCTCTCACTCGTCGGCCACCGATGACGATGTCGAGACGACAAAACCCTCCACGGTCGTTGCTGGTCCATGGGTGCCGGGACAAGACGTCATGCACACCGACCTGGGCCGCGGATGGGTTGTGCGGGTGCTGGACGGTGAGACGTCTCCCTCCGGAGTTGCTGAAGTCGCCGTCCGCTTTGAGGTCACCGGGTCACGCTCAGCGCGGCAGCGGCGATTCCTGGTCGACGACTCCCACTTGGTCGTAGTCGAGCCCCTCCCGGTACAACCGCTGAATCCTTGACGACCGCAGCCACTCGCCAACTCCGTGCTCGCACAGCGGTGAGCCAGGAGTTGCTACTGATGAACGAGCGTTGGGCGCGGGCAGCCTTAGCCGCACCTGCGGCTAAACAGGGCCAGTGGGCGCCCGCTCGGGGTCTCGACTTCGTGGTCGCCAGGGTGGTGGGCGCTCAACACGCAACGTCGGTTCGTCGTCGCCGCGACCTGAAGCTCGACGTGGCGATCGGCGATGGCCCGTCGAAGATCCTCGCCGCGTGTCGACGGCGCTGCAGAACTGAACGATTCCGGCGCGTGAAAAGTGAACAGTTTTGGGGCAGTCTAGTTCTTGGTTTCGTCGGCCGTGGCGCGGATGCTGGGGAGGCTGTCGAGGCCTCGGCCGCGGAGTCGGTAGCTGGCTCCTTTGAGGGTCAGGACGTCGGCGTGGTGGACGATTCGGTCGATCATCGCCGCGGCGACGGCTTGGTCTCCGAAGACGCCGCCCCAGCCGGAGAAGGGCAGGTTGCTGGTGAGCACGAGCGAGGCGTGTTCGTAGCGCGAGGAGACGAGTTGGAAGAAGAGGTTCGCGGCGTCTTGCTCGATCGGGAGGTAGCCGACCTCGTCGACGATGATCAACCCGTAGCGGCGTAGTCGTGCTGGTTCACCGGGGAGCTTGCCGGCGCGGTGGGCCTCGGTGAGGCGGATGACCCAGTCGGTTGCGGTGGCGAAGAGCACCCGGTGGCCGTGGCGGGCCGCGACGATCCCCAATGCGGTGGCGAGGTGTGTCTTCCCGGTGCCGGGTGGGCCGAGCAGGACGACGTTGCGTGCCTCGGTGAGGAACCCACCCGAGGCCAGGGCGGCGACGTCTCCTCTGATACTGGGTTGGGTGTCCCAATCGAAGTCCTCGAGGGTCTTGGCGGCGGGGAACCCTGCCGCCCGGATCCGCAGCTGAGCACCCGAGGCGTTGCGGGCGCTGACTTCGCATTCCAGGACCGCCGCCAGGTAGTCCTCGAACGACCAGCCCGCGTCCCTGGCCTGCTCAGCCAGCCTGGTCGCGGCCTCGGTGATCCGGGGTGCCTTGAGAGCAGCAGCCAGGTAGTGCAGCTGCTTGACCGACTCAGTCGTGTTGTGGGCTGTGGTTGCCGGCGTCTTCACGGTCGTCTTCGACGAGACCATCAGCCGACCTCCTCGCCGCTGACGAGCCCGAAGGCTCGGTCGTAGTCGGTGAGGTCTCGGGACAGATCATCACCACCGCAACCGAGGGCTCGTGGCTGTTGGAAGGACGTGCGGAGCTTCGCCGCGGTCTCGAGGTGTCCGGGGTCGGTGATCGTCATCGAGCGTGCCCAGACGCGGGCATGGTCGGCGATCACCCTGCCTTCGGCGCGGACCCTGACTCGGTCCAAGTCGGCGTGGACGTCGACGAGACGGCCGATCCTCGTGGGGTCCACGGAGTAGTCGTTGGTGTCGACTCGGACGTAGTAGTCGCGCCCGAGCCGGACCCGGTTGGCCCAGCCCAGGTGCAACGGGATCGGCGGCAACGCCAACATCCCTGCCCGGTCGGTGTCCAGGCGGACGATCGGTGCCTGACCGGTGGTGCGGACGACCCGTGCGTTCGCGCGGGTCAGCCAACCGGCGAACTGGGTGTTGAAGTCAGCCGGGCAGGTGAAAACCCGCCCGGGCATGAACGAGGTCTCGAACCACCCGTTGCGGCGCTCGACGATCCCCTTGGACTCCGGGTCCCTGGGTGGGAGCAGCACGAGCTTGGTCGCCAACGTCCCCATGAAGGACCCGACACCCTCAGCGCGGCGTTGTCCTCGCCCGATACCTGGCTCGTTGTCCCAGATCAACCGACGCGGGACCGCACCCAGCTGCCGGATCAACTCCCAGGACCCCAGCAGCAGATCCTCAGTCTTGCGGGTCGGGATCATCTGGGCGACCACGAACCTGGAGTGCGCAGCCACGATCACCAGCACCGGCAACAACTTGGTGCTCCCGTCCTCCAACGGAATCTTCTTCGGCGGGAACCACAGATCACACTGCGCCGCATCCCCTGCCGCCCAAACCAAGCGATCGGCAGGATCGACCGGCCGATGCTCAGGGCGCAGCTGCCTCACGTTCTCGCTGAACCAGCGGATCGAGCCCTCCCACCCGACACGCTCAGCCAGCACCGTCGCGGGCATGTCCGGCGTCGCCGCGAGCAGAGCCCGCACCCGAGGCTCGACCACCGTGAACGACGTCGACCGCGGCGCCCGCTCATACTGAGGCGGCGCGGCCGAGTTCACCGCCTTGATGACCGTGGTCCGCGAGATCCCCAACCGCTCCGCGATCCGCGTGTTCGGCACGCCCTCCCCAGCGAGCCTCCTGATCAACGCCCAGTCCTCCAAAGTGATCACACTCCAATCGTTGAGTGCTCACTTTTCACCGCCGAAACTGTCCAGTTTTCGAGCTCCGCCGCGGACACGGGCAATCGTGCCGACAAAGGGACACCGAGTTTCGTCAGTCACCTTGACAGCATCACCTGGTGCACCGACAACTCAGGGCGATCGTGCGCTTCGACGCCGAGCTGCCCCCGCGACCGGTCAATTCCCCTAAGTCCCGGGGCGGCAACCGTTGTATCAAAAGGTTACGTCAGCTATAGGCGCTGACGGCCAACGTGGGGCGACGCCGAGGGCGCCGTCCCTTTGCGCGGTAGTACCGCTGGTTGTACTGTCGTTGTGTGACCTCAGTCATCAAGCGCACCATTTCGGTTCCGGCTGATGTTTTCGCCGCGGTCGAAGCCGAGGTGGCAGACGGCGAGTCGTTGTCCACACTCTTCTCAGAAGGTGCCCGACTGCTCTTGCGTCAGCGCGCCGGGGAGCGGGCGATCGCAACTTATGAGTCCGAGCACGGCCCGATCTGCCAGGAGGCGCTGGACGAGGCGGACCGTTTGCTCGACGAGGCTGGACTCGGTTGAGCGCGATCATCTATGACGCCGGGGCACTCATCGCCGCCGAAGATGGAGCTGAGCGCATGTGGGCACTTCACAAGCGGGCCTTTGCCCGTGGTGTTCACCCAGTCATCCCCGCCACGGTGCTCGCGGAGGTCTGGCGTGGCGGACGAAGGCAGCACCGGCTAGGCCAGTTCATCCAGAGCTGTGACGTGGAGGTCCTCAGCGAAGAATCCGCCAGGGCTGCCGGCGTTCTGTTGTCCGTCGCGGCACACGGCGTCGTCGACGCCAGCGTCGTGGAATGTGCCCTGCGCCGCGCAAGTCCTTGCGTCACCGGCAACCGCCGTCACCTTGTCGAGCTCGCGGGAACACGTCGAATCAACATCATCGACATCTGACCCGAAGCCAGGGCTCCCCGCGGTGTGTCTCACTGGTGGGGTGAGCAGGGCGGCACAGGCCAGCGTTGCGGACGCGGTCCATGGTAAGTGCTTTAGGGCGCCAATATCGCCTATCATTCGCGTCACTAACGTCTTGTACCGCGCTCCCCACACCGCTCCCCACGCGCTCCCCACACCCTGTGGGCGGCGCTTTATGGCACTTGAGCTGCGAGTTTAGCTCGCTCCCCACGCTCCCCACTCAGTTTGGCGATAGGTCGCGCGTACATGATGCGCACTGCTGGTCGCGGTGCCGTTGAGGGTGAGGGACGCCTTGGGCTTTCGGTACAAACCTGTCTTACCGAGCGTTGATTCAGCGCGGCGTCCTGGAGAACTTTGGGATCAGCTGTCACATACCACCGTGGCGGGCACCTTCTGTGAGATATGAGGCCTGGGGTGGTGCGAATGGTGGGCGACGACACGCCGAGCCGCGGTGAGTCCCGATTTCTGGGCCAAATACTGGTTCGATCGGCGGTATGGCCAATCATGGGCGCCCCTCGAAGGGCCCGCGGACGGAGCACACAGTGCGTATCCCGGCCGACCATGACGACCGCTACGTCCACCAGGCCGGGCAATTGGGGTTGTCCTACAGCGACTACCTCGCCCTGGTCCTGGCCCAGGCGCACGATCTGGACGTGCCGGACTACGTCGCTCGACAGCTCTCCCGCAGGGAAGGGGCAGCGCTGGGCGCATGACGATGTTTTAGACAGCGAAAAGCCCCCCTTGTGCTTGGCGGCGTTGGGAGGCTTTTCGTCGAAACTGACATATGGAGTTCGCGCGAACAGCAGTTCGCACGAACGTTTGGAGTTGTGATGGCAAGTCTACCTGACCGCTCGGTGGCTGGCGCCCGCTGGCCTCGCGTGTTGCGGTGGCGCCGATGACGGGGGCCACCGCGCGGCAGCCAGAATCGCGGGGTCTGCGCTGGTCGCTGACCACGGTTCTAGAGGCCGCACAAGGGCGGGGACCGGTGCGACAGAACTCGCAGGACAGCTTCACCGTTCTGTGCCCGGTGCACGATGACACCCATCCCTCGCTGGGGGTGACCTGGAAATCTGGTGACCGCGGTGGGGTGACGCTGCTGTATTGCCAGAGCTGCCAGGCGCCGATCGAGGACATTCTGGATGGCTTGGGCTTGCGGAAGTCCGACTTGTTTGATGAGCCGCCGGCGCCGCGCCCTGGTGACGCATTGGTGGGCCGCTCAGCGCAGCAGCGCACAGCCGGGCGGCGTCGCGGCACGCTGGGGCGGCTGCCGCCGCTGATCGTGCGTGCACCGCCGGAGCCGTTGACTGAGCACGCATGGCAGACGGTGCGCACCTACCCCTATGTCGATGACGCGGGAACGCTCGTGCAGGAGGTCATCCGCAAGGAGTGCGCCAGCTGCGGAGAGCCGCACAAGTCGTTTACCCAGCAGTTTGTTTCCGTTCTGGGCAATCGGATACGGCACAAGCCCTCGGGGTTTCAGTCGGTGCTCTACCGGATGCTCGAGGTGCGCCTGGGGGTCGCCGACGGTCGTCCAGTCTGGGTGCTGGAGGGAGAGAAGGACGCCGACACCGCTGCTGGGCTGGGATTGGTCGGCACGACCAACGCCCAAGGGGCGCGTTCGTTTCCTCCTGAGCTGGCCGAGGTACTGCGCGGCGCGCAGGTTCGGGTGGTCCTCGACCGCGACGCCGACGGCTACGCCCGCGGTGCCGAGTTGGCGGCGGTGTTGGGTGCGGCAGACGCCCAGGTGCAGCTGCTGCTGCCGGGACCCACCGCGCGCAAGGCCGACTTCACCGACCACGTCGAGGCCGGGTTATGGGACCCCGACACCCTGTTTGGTGGCCTGCTGCCGGTGTCCCCGCAGGAGGTCGCTGCCCACGCCGCCTTGGCGAAGGTGCGGGCCAAGCATGCCGCGGTGGAACAGGCTTTCGTGGAGGCGCAGGCCCGGGTACAGGCTGCGGAAGCCGTGAGCGACGCGCAGGGGCAGGGGGAGCAGCGGCACGCCGCGAAGCGGTGGGCGGTGGAGGCGGAACGGCGCTATGAGGCGCTGCTCGAGCTGGTTGACGAGGTGCGTCGACTGGTGGTGGGGGCGGGCACCGACTGGGCGGGCACCGCCATGGACAGCGCCGATGAGTTGTTGCGACATGCTGGTGTTGCCGCTCGCGGGGCACACGATGTGGCTGCGGTGGCGGTGCCGCCGCTGCTGCAGGATCGCGTCGAGCAGGGGCACGCTGCAGCGGAAGACGCAGCCGAGGAGCCGGCGCAGGGGGAGTCCTCCACCTTCGGGCGGCAGGCGCCGCGCACTCGGGCCGGGGTGGACATCGACCAGCCGGTGTACCGCATCGTCGAGGGCACGTTGGTGCACCGCACCCTCGACAAGGACGGCGGGGAGGTGCTCAAGCTCGTCCTGGGGATCGATGCCCGGGTGGTGGAGATGGAGTACCTGGAGGCGCAGGACAACACCGTCGATGTGGACGCCCCCGTGCTGCGGGGACGCGAGAGCATCCTCGGGCAGGAGGAGGTGAACCCGCCGGCACCGGAGGAGTTGTCCGCGGTGGTCATCGGCTACACCCATCCGGCTACGGGGGAGTCGATGCGAATGCGGATCCCGGCCCTGGAGTACCGGGACTGTGCCTGGGTGGATTCCCTGCCCGGCCCGCCGGCCTATGACTCCACCCCGCGGGGCATCGCGAAGCTGCGGGATGCGTTGCGGGCGGTGGGGGGATCACAGATTCGTCGGACCGTGCGTTACCGGTCCACGGGGTGGCGGCGCGGGGAGGATGGGCGATGGTTTTTTGTGCACGCCCGAGGTGCGATCAGTCCTGAAGGGGTGCGGGCGGTTCCGGTGTTGTTGAACGGTCCACTGTCCCGGTATGACCTGCCTGACCCCAGCACTGATGCCGCTCACATTCGGGAGGTGTTCGTGCAGGACTCCGCGGCGATGCTGCACCAGCTGCCGGGCAGGGTCACTGCTCCGTTGCTGGGGCAGGTGTTTCGCTCCGCCCTGGGACCGAACCCGTGGGTGCTGGCGCTGATCGGCTCACCAGGGTCGTACAAGACGTCGGTGGCGTCGCTGGCGATGCACCACTGGGGGGAGCTGTGGGACCGACGCAAGCCGGCGACGTCGATGTCGGGCAACGGCGACACCCTCAATGCGTTGCGCATCAAGCTGAACTCTGCGAAAGACGCCTTGTACTGGGCGGATGATGTGGCACCCACCCGGGATTGGGGGGCGGCGCAGAAGGCGCTGGAGGAGTTCGCGCGGATGGTGCACAACGGGGAGCAGCGGTCGCGGTCCACCCGTGATGGGTTGTCGGTGCTGGATGGCACCCCGCCGCGCTCCAGTGCCATGGTGACCAGCGAGGTCATGCCGCGGCCCGGTTCCGGGGCGCAGCGGATGTTGGTGGTTCCGCTGAACGCGGAGGAGATCAGCCTCGACGAGCTCATCGCGTTGGATCAGGAGGAGTCCCGGCGTGGGCGTGCTCAGCTGATGGCGTCGTTCCTGCAGTGGGTGTCCGGGGACCTCGAGCAGATCCGGGCCAACGCCTTCGCGGAGGGTGCCCGTTACGCGCAAGCCCTGCGTGAGGGCGGGGAGAATGTGCGGCAGGCCGAGGCGATCGGGGCGACCTGGGCCGGGTGGATCGCGTTGTCGGCGTTCCTCCTCGATGTCGGGGCGATTACCGACACCGAGCGCACCGAGCTTCTCGAGCGGGTCGGGGCCGGTCTCGATGATGCGCTGTCCGCGGCCAGTGACCCGGATTTGCCGGCGTCCACGGGGGCGCGGGTGCGGGAACTGATCTGTCACGCCCTGCGTGGGCACCTGGCCTACGTCGATGACATCCGCAGTGGGGATGCCCCGCCGTGGCCGCTGGCCGGGCGGTTGGGGTGGCGGCGCACCAATCTGGGGACCGATCACCACAGCGGGGACGATAAATATCGGTTGGAGCCCAAGGGGATTCGTTTCGGTTACGTGCTGCATAACCCGACCGCGACGGAGCGGGTGGCGCAGCTCATCGTCGATCCTTCCGCTTTGGATCAGGTCCTGAAGGCCACCGCCGCGACCATGGCCGATGCCCCCCAGTTGGATCGGGGTACTGCCATGCGGGCGTTGTACGACGAGGGGGTGCTAATCGCGGAACGCAACGGGGCCCGTTCGCCGCGGCTGATGGTCAAGCGCACGTTGCATTGCGAGGGTGGCCGCGAGATTCGCATGGTCGCCTTGCGCCTGGATGAGCTTCTCGGCGACGAGCCTCCCGCTCCCGCCCAGCCCACCGATCCGGACATGCCCACCGATGGTGGACCCACCGACACTGCGGGCAGCCCGCCAGCGCCGGGTGGGTTGTTCACCCTCCCCACTGTTGACGATTCGCAGCATGAACGGCTAGTGTCGGAGCCTTCAACACCGGGCCCGACCAGCCCAGCAGATTTCCTCGAGGAGAGCCCTATGGGTAGTTACGCCGACGCGGCTGGGCGCACCGCCACTGCGGAGCATTTCCAACCATCGCAGCCCTGCGCGGGATGCGGAGTCCTGGCGGGAGTGCGGTTCCTCGGCACCCCGATGCACGTTCCGTGCTGGCAACGCAGCACGCCGGCGAGCCGGAGTACGGCACCCCCCGCGTCGGATCCTCCCGCCGCACCAGCAGCAGCTCGTCAGCCTGCATCGCCAGTACCGACGGCTGCCGCTGCATCACCGGGGCAGCGGGAGCACACCACGCGGACCGCATCAAGCTCGGCGGTTTTCGCCGGCCCGGCAGCGGTGCTGCACACCGACGGGATCTGGATGCCCGATGGCACCCACCGCGACCTGCCCCAGCCCCTGAGTCATGTCGGGCACATCGCGGCACTGGTCGACGAGCTCCACCTGGGTACCCAGGTCACCTCCTACCGCAGTGAACCCGGCCAAATCTGGGTCACCGACGCCATGCTGCGCCAACTCGACATCGACACCACCGACCTCGACAAGGGCGACAGCACCCGGGGTACGCAGCTGCGCGAACGCACCGCCGAATCCGTCCTGGTGACCGCAGCATGGGAGGAGGGGTGGAAGCTCGGCGGCAAGGGCGGAGACCGCCTCGGTACCTGGACGAGGGTGTGGCGGGGAGAAAAACGGGGCGTGTTCGTGGCGCTGATCTCCGGCATGAGCCCCGACCCCTCGGAGACACCGGTCCTCGGCGATGACCCCGCCCCAGCCACGTTGGCTCGGCGGCTGGGGTTGTTCGCCGCCGCCGTGGGGGCTCCCTGGGCGATGAGCGGCTCCACCACCGGCATCGACCTCATGATCAGCCTGCGGGCCAAAGA
>JAABUI010000395.1_pt1 | contig 35427 bp, 43 predicted proteins | sample 5559111 | NCBI WGS metagenome assembly JAABUI01 (sample SAMN10711870, study PRJNA513365) | rock metagenome | isolation source: Antarctica rocks | place: Antarctica: Victoria Land, Buttleship Promontory | reverse complement strand
GCGAGGACACCACCGGCATCGCACCGTTCACCCGCCTGGTCGAGCAGGTAATGACACAGGAACCGTACAAATCCGCGAACAGGGTGCTCTGGGTCGTCGACAACGGCAGCTCCCACCGCGGCCGCAACCCTACCTGCCAGGCTTGAGTGAGACATCCGCAAGGCCCGGGTGCAACGCTGTAGTGAATCACCCCGGCAAGTCCGGAGACTTAGTTTTTATAGTTGCTACGCTACCTCATCAGCCGACGCCTGACAATAGAAGTTCCTCTCCAATTCAACCGGTGGGATATCCCCACAGAACTCGAAGAGCCGTTCGTAGTTGAACCACCGCAGATAAGCAGCGGTCTCTACCTCGACATGGGCGGCATTCCGCCAAGGCTTACCCGGATTGATCAACTCAGTCTTGTACAACCCATTGATCGACTCAGCGAGGGCATTGTCGTGGGCGTCTCCGACTGTCCCGATCGATGCCTCGATTCCTGCCTCCAAGAGCCGGTCCGTGAAACGAACCGCGGTATATTGGCTACCTGCATCGTTATGATGAATTAGTCCGGCCAAATCCTTGACGCCTTCGCGTCGGCGTGTGAAAATTGCCTGGTTGATCGCATCAAGAACAAGATCTGTCGTCATCGAGGTCGCCACCTTCCAGCCGAGGATTCGGCGGGCGTAGGCGTCGATGACGAAAGCAACATACACCCAGCCGGCCGACGTCCAGACGTACGTAAAATCAGCTACCCACAGCCGGTTTGGCGCCCGCGGGGCGAAGTCACGTTTCACCAGGTCCTTCGCCCGCTGACCAGGGCCGGCGAGCGTGGTCCGTTTAACCTTGCCGCGCCGCGCACCCTGCAGGCCAACATCTCTCATGAGTCGTTCCACCGTGCAGCGTGCCACGTCGACGTTCTTTCGACGCAGATGCATCCACATCTTCCGCGGCCCGTAGACCGAATAGTTCTTCTTGTGCTCGACCGAGATACGCTCCTTCAGCTTCTCGTCGCGGATGGTACGTTTCGACGGTTTCCGGCCGCGCGCCTCATAGAATGTCGACGGGGCAAACTTGCAGCCGAGCTCAACCAGCTGGGCGCAAATCGGCTCGACCCCGAATCTCGACTTGTTCTGCTCGATGAATTGAACGATCAGCGAAGTGGGCGGTCGAGCTCCGCCGCGAAGAAAATCGACGCGGCCTTCAAGATCTCGTTGGCCCGCTTCAATTCACGATTCTCAGCGCGCAGCCGGCGGTTCTCCGCCGATTCTTCGCTCGTCACGCCGGGCCGCACACCGGAATCGACCTGCGCCTTCCGAATCCAGTTCTGTAAGGTCTGCGCCGAGCCGATACCCAGTTTCTGGGCCACGGACTCGACTGCCGCCCAATCCGACGGATGAGCCGGCCGCACCTCCGCCACCATCCCTACAGCCCGTTCCCGCAGCTCCGGCGGATAGTTGCTCGATCGTCTGCCCATGACTCCATCCTCTCAAGAAGTGGAGTCTCTGGACTTCCCGGGGTGGTTCAGCCAGTCGCTCGGCGTGTACTTGAACAATCTTTTCCTGAGGCACGTTCACCGGCGCCTTCAGAGCATCCAGCGAAAGGATCACTTCGACCTGACCCTGCACGATTTCAGTGATCCGGTACTGCAGGCGATGATCGTCAAGTGTTAGCTGGAGTGACGCAATCGCTTGGCCCCCAACACTTGACAAGTTAGAGGCCGAGCTAAAAGACCGATCAGGCCTTTCGGCGGGAACGGGAGCCAACCTCTCCTTGAATTCACGAACGTTTCGGGGCTCGAATTTGATAGCGAATCTCGCGTCCGCGCTACGAAGTAGCTCCGGAAGACCGTGGAGCATATCCTCGATGTCGTCGGCGCTACCCAGCGAGGCCATCAGCGTCTCCCCGATATACGCCGCTGCGGTCTGGACCGTCATAGGCGGCACGACAATCGGGAACGTAGGTTTACCTAGCGCCCACGCTCCGCCGAGTTCCATCAAACAGATCGGCCGGCCAAAAAATCCTTCCGTGAAGATCTCGATCACAAACGCAGCGTTTTGCAGCTCGTTTCGTAGCCGCGATCGCAGGTCGGCGCCGGTTTCGATTCGACAAAACCACCTTGGCGAGGAGTCGGGCGGGGGGAGAAGACCCGCCAGCCTCCGCAAGTTCCGTGGTTACCTGATCCATGTGAATCTGACCAGCGAAGCGGCTTGAGACCTCCAGCATGATCGGAAGTAGTTCATCCTCAAGAGCAGCGACCGCCAGCAGCTCGGCTTGACCATCGCTGGGCGACAACCAGCCGATCTGAGACCGTTCGTTCTCGAAGTTCCGGCGGTCTCGGATCTTCCAATAGTCGTCCAAGCTCTCAAGCCCTGCGTAGTGCCGAATCTCCCGATCGATCGTTAAGACCCAGTGGCTTTCTCCCAGCCGATGTGCGCTCCTCCAGCCCATCGGCTCGCCATACAGTAGGTAACCGGCTCGCTTGATTAAAGGGTCCGACAGGATGTCCGGGAGTTGGTTCAACAGGAGCTTGTCCCAGAGGCGGTCAACCACCCCATCAGCCGTTAATGCAGGTAGGGCATCGGGATCACCGTCCGATCCTTCCCAACCAGCCTCGATCTCTGTAGCGAGTCTCACGGCTCCGAGGAACACAGACGCATCCCACGGAGGCCCTCCGGATTTGGTGGCGGCGACGACTCCGGCAAGAGTGAGCTGAAACGGGTCTGACGGCGGTTGGTTCGCAAACCGGACTTGTGGTCTCAACAACCCATTGGGCATTGATTGGGCTACGTGCAAGATGTCTTGTCCCGCCGACTTCTTGTGAAACTCCCGATCGAGAGGGATAAACGCGGCCCACTTCGCGCCGTCCAGGAAACGTTCGTAGACCAGCTTGAGCAGCATGCGCTGGAGGTCATCCTCCGGCTCCGGTCTACCCATCGGTGCATCTTGTCAGTTTCGAGGACTGGTCGTTCACAAGCATCGTCCATAGTCGTCAACTTCCGTTCAATTACTCGTGATAATGCAGAGCATCGTGGGTAATAGACGGCAGGATCCGCCCGTGATCGATCAAGCCGACGACCGAGCCAAAGATCCGGCCGCGCTGAGTGTGCTGGCCCCTGGAGCCGACGAGAGCCTGGCTCTGGCCCCCGGAGGCAGCGATGATTTGAGCGCCGATGAGCACCGGTACATCACCGCTGCCCGAGCGTCGAACACCCTCCGCGGGTACCGATCGGACTGGGCCGAATTTCGCACCTGGTGCGGCGGCGGCGGCGTGGATCCGCTGCCCGCCGCGGCGTCGACGATCACCGGCTACCTGTCCATGCTCGCCGAGGCCGGAGCCAAGGTCGGGACGATGAGCCGGCGGCTGTCGGCGATCAAGTTCGCCCACCGCGCCGCCGACCACCCCGACCCGACCGACAACGCCCGCGTCATCACCGTCTGGGAGGGGATCCGCCGCACCCACTCCGCTCCCCCGGCCCAGGCCACCCCACTGATGCCGCCGGACCTGTGGGACGTCCTGGATGCCTGCCCGGACACCAAGAAGTGGAAGACCCGCGGCCGCCCCCTGGAACCAGACCTGGCAGGCCTGCGCGACCGCGCCTTGTTGCTGGTCGGTTTCGTCGCCGCGCTCCGGAGGTCGGAGATCTCCGCCCTGGAGATCGTCGACATCGCCGAACACCCGAGCGGACTGGTCCTGACCCTCCCCCGATCCAAAACCAACCAGCGCGGCGAACACGCCGAACTCGTCGTGCTACCTCGGGGTACCAAACCCGGCCGCTGCCCAGTCACCGTCCTGCAGGAATGGATCCAAGCGGCCGCCGCAACCGCTGGGCCGACCTTCCGCCCAGTCAGCAAAGGCAACCGAGCACTCCCCCGCCGCCTATCCGCTGGCGCCATCAACGCCCTCATCCAACAAGCTGTCGCCCGCGCCAGCCTGGGCGGCGACTACTCCGCACACAGCCTCCGCGCCGGATTCGTCACCTACGCCCACCTACGCGGCGCCTCCGACCGCGCCATCGCCCACCAAACCCGCCACCGCTCCCTGGCCTCGGTCGGCACCTACATCAGAATCCACACGGCATGGGAAGACAACGCAGCGACGCAACTCGGGCTCTGACAGTCATTCTAGGCAAAGTTGCATTTAATGCATCTTTGTATGAAAGGCGCAACTACCTATCTGTGCTGGTCGGCGATCCCTCTCAATCCTAGTTGACCCCTGCAAACCCATCCTGACCTGGCATTTTCTTGCTCTCTCGACAGCTGCATCATTGTTGTGTTAAATGCATCATCATGGATAGGTCGTCCAGTCCGCCCGGGGCCGCCCACCTAGTGTTGGCCGCCGGCGGCGTCGTGCATCTGAATCCCGAGCAGGCGGTGTTCCACGCAATGCTGGCCGGTTCGGAGCGGCAGCAGCAGGCACGGTTCCTGTCCGAGTCGACGATCGAGCCCCGACTGGCTCTGCTCCGGCGCCTGGCTGAATTCACCAACACCTATCCGTGGCAGTGGGAGCCGGCCGATGGTGAGGACTTCATCGCTCATCTGCGGGCGGCGAATCAGAAACGCCCGATCGTCATGTCCACGGCGAGAGGGTACGAGGTGTCGGTGACGCTGTTCATGCAATACCTCACCGATCAACGCTACGGCTGGACCTCGGAGTGCGCCGACCGGTTCGGATCGATCCCCCAGCAGATCTTCCATGATGGCAACTCCGTTGCACATGTCGCTGATTTCGAAGGACAACCGGGTCGGCGGCCCCTCACCTACGACGAGGTGCAGGCTCTGTTCGATGCAGCGGATGGGCGGGTAGAACAGTTGCGGACCCAAGGCCGTAAAGGCGCTTTGACCGCCTTGCGGGATTCGGCGCTGCTGAAGACGGTCTATGCGTTCGGTCTCCGCCGCAGAGAAGCGAGCGGCCTGGACCTAGCCGACCGTCGCCACTCACCGAAGACCCCGCAGTACGGGCAATACGGTGCCTTATTCGTGCGATGGGGCAAGGCTGCCAACCGCAGCCCTCCTCGACATCGCACCGTGCTGACAGTGCCCGAGATGGATTGGATCGTCAGTGTTCTGGAGCAGTGGGTGACCGAGATCCGCCCCCAGTTCCGACCCGGGGTGCTGGCGGCCCTGTGGGTCAACGAACGGGCCGGCCGCCTGTGGGTCCGCAGCATCGACTCGGCCTTCGAGCAAGCCCGTGCCGCGGCCGGCCTGCCGGACGAGCTGGACCTGCACTCGCTGCGCCACTCCTACGTGACGCACCTGGTCGAGTTCGACTATCCCGAACGCTTCGTCTCCGAGCAGGTCGGACACCGCTACGCCTCCACCACGGCGATCTACACCGGGGTCTCGGACGAATATCGGACGAGACTGATCCGCAAGGCCCTGCAAGCTAACACCGACCTCTGGGAGACCGATCAGTGATCAAGAAGATGGGGTTCACCTGGAATCTGAGAAAATTGATGGCGCACAACGGATTATTCCAAACGACCGATCTGGTGCCTCTTCTGGCCGAACGTGGCATCCACCTGTCCCGTGAACAGGTCTATCGACTTGTCACTCAGCCCTGCTGCAGGGCCTGACAGCCTGCGCCTGCTGCTGCTACGCCTACTACCGCACCAGCACCCGCACCACCAACAAGAAGATCTTCTACTACCGGTGCCTCGGCTCGGACGACTACCGGCACCCCGGCGGACGGGTCTGCGCCAACACCCCGGTCCGGGCCGACTACCTCGACCAGGTCGTCTGGAACCACATCACCACGCTGATCGCCGACCCCACGTTGATCGCCGCCGAGATCGACAAACGCCTGGCCACTGCCCGCACCTCCGACCCGGCCGTCGCCGAGCGTCATCGACTGCAGTCCGCGCTGACCAAGACCACCGCCACGATCGCCCGGATGATCACCGCGTTCTCCGAGCAACTCATCACCATAGACGAACTTCGTACCCGGATGCCCGACCTCCGAGCACGAGAAGCCAACCTGCGCAACCAAATCCAAGCCATCGAAGCGCAAACCGCCGACCACGGTGCCTACCTCAAACTCGCCCAGGACCTGACCGGCTTCCTCAGCCAACTCCGCCGGGCAACCGACACCGCCGCCATCCCTGAACGCCAACGGATCCTGCGGCTCCTGGTCAAGGACATCCTCGTCGGAACCGAGCAGATCACCATCCGCCACCACATCCCGATCCGCGAACGTGCCCACCCGCAACCCGCCGAAACTGACACGGAGGGTGACAAATCGCCGGATTGCCTATTGCGTTGGGGGCGTCAGGATCCCACCCTGCGGGGTGCCGATATCAGTGTCCTTCATTGCGCCGGACTCGGTCATGATCCCGGCCTTGAGGAACGCCTTCACCAACAGCACGACGCGTTTGTCCTTGACCCGATCCCGCATCCGACCCAACAGGGCCGCGTGATCGATCGAGTCGAAACATGCCTCGATATCGGCATCGAGCACCCACAAATATCCTTGGGTGCCCAACCGCTGGATATCGGCGACCGCGTCGTGCGCCCGACGCCGCGGCCGGAACCCATAGGAGACCGAAAGGAAATCGGCCTCGAAGATGGGTTACAGCACCAGCTTCAGCGCCGCCTGGACCACCCGGTCGGCGATCGTCGGGATGCCCAAACGTCGGAACTTCCCAGACCCGCCGGGTTTGCTGATCATGCGCTCCCGCACCGGCAACGGCCGGAACGTCCCGTCCTTCACAGAACGACGCAGATCCTCCAGGAACCCCGGGCAGTCCCCACAGCCCCTGATTAGGGGTTACCGGGATCACTGAGTTTGAGAGCCGGACCAGCTTTGAGCAAGCTCGGCGCAGCATTCTGGGAGGCAAGGAGCGCAGTGAACGACGGGATGCGGTCGCGCTCAATGTGGGTGTAGGCCAGCGACTCTGCGACACGTTCGCTGCCAGAGGCGATGGCGTTGCACAGTGTTACGTGATCTTCGAAGGCGTCGTCCGCGTTGAGCTCTGAGGTGAGGTAGAACAGCCACAACATCTGGCCCGAAACCGACCGCATGAGGGTTTTCATGAGTGTGTTGTCTGTCAGGTCAACCACCGCTTCGTGGAACCATGTGCTTGCTTGCGCGATCTCGTATGGATCGCCGGCGGGCACGATCTTTTGCGAGTACAGCAGCGCGTCGGCGAGCGGCTGCATCGAATCGCCGGCGGCGATCTGGCGGGCAGCGTAGCGCGCCGCGCCGACCTCGAGGCAAAGGCGCAAATCGAACAGGTCGTTCACTCGCTTGGTGCCCCATGAAGTCACTACCGCGCCCCGGCGGGGGAAGGTCTGGATGAATCCATCGATTTCCAGTTGCGGGATGGCCTCACGTAGGGGTACGCGAGACACGTCGAGTTCCTCTGCGAGTCGCTGTTCGGCAAGACGCGAGCCCTGGGGGTAGCGCCCGAGGATGATCCTCTTCCGCAACTCGAGGTAGGTCAGCCGAGACAGCGAATCTTTGCGCCCCGGACTTAGTTGTTCCTCCGCTTCACCGGACATGGCCTCCCCTTTGCTTTCGGCGCATCCTGCCCTGAATTTGCCTTTTAGGAGCGCGTACCGGCGTGGGTCCGCACCTCTCAGAGCGGACCCACGCGTAGGCACCCATGGATTACTTCTTGATGGTCAGCAAGCTGAAGTCGAGTTCGTTGGCGCCAATATTGTGCGCCTGAGGTACTCCCTGCAGCCAGCTCTGGGCGACCACCCAGTCTTTGTTGTCTGCCAGATTCATGTAGCAACCAGTCTTTGCGTAGTCCTGGGCGGCCTGGGCATAGGTTGCCGTGCTTCCGGTCTTGAGCGCCTGGTTCAGCAGGAGGTCGGTTGTGGGGTCGTTGCAACCGAAGTAGTTGATACCGCCGGTCTTGTCCCAGAACACGTGTCCCCACATGTACGGGCTGCCGCCGTCTGGCCCGTTGTTTCCGTCGATGAAGGCGTCCGGGCCTTTCGAGGGGTCGGCCGACCAGGCAAAGATCTGAGATGTCGGGTAGCTTTGCGCGGTGGCCTGGATTCCGTCGGCCAGGAGTTGCGCCGAGACTATGTTCGCCATCTGCTGGGCGTTGACGCTGTCGGAGGCGTACCCGATCGCCATCGGTGTCCCCTTGGGCAGGGTCTTCGCGTAGGCCGCCATCACGGCCGGGTTGTAGGAGATGTTCTGTGGGTTGGAACCGATGGGCATCATACCGATTGCGTAGAGCGTGGTCGCCGGCGTCGAGCGTGCTCCCAGCACCTGCGTCACCAGTTGTTTCTGATTGATGGTTTGCAGGAACGCTTGTCTGGCCGGTATTTTAGCGAAGAACGGTCTGCTGGGATTGGTGAAGACGAGCGCCCCCTGGAACGTCGGCAAGAAGTAGCTGCCGAACTGCGCCGTGTTCTGGTACGAGGGGATACTTGACGACGGAAGGTTAGCCACGCTCACCGAGACATCGCCTTTGTTGAGCGCAAGTTGCAACGAAGAAACGTCACTGTAGACGGGCAGCTGCACGGTCGTGAACGGTGACTTTGTACCCCAATACTTGGCGTACTGGGTGAGTGTGTACTTTGTGCCAACTTGCGCTCCGGTCAACTCGTAGGGACCGGTACCCAAATCGTGTGTCTGCAGATAGGTTTGGGCGTCATTCGAACCCGCATTCTTGGTCAACCCCGTGGGTGATTCCATTTTCGGTCCGAATGGCGAGGCCAGGTAGTCAAGGAACGCTGAGTTTGGCGCCTTCAGTGTCACTACCGCGGTCGAGGCGTCAGGGGTGGTGACCGATGCGACTCCCTGCACCATGTAGGCAGCGCCCCCTTTGACCGCCAAACGGCGAGCAAATGAAACCCTCACCACCTCGGACGTGAACGGGGTACCGTCGTGGAAGGTCACTCCTGAGCGCAACTTGAACGTGTACACCGTGTTGTTATCTGAAACTGTCCACGAGGTGGCCAGACGTGGAGCGATCACTCCGCTGTCGGTGTTGTTCTTATATTGTACGAGTCCTTCGTAGGTGTTCAGCGTGATGGCGAGCCCGTTGTTCGCGTAGTACACGTCGGGGTCCGGCGGCTGACCGATGTCGTTTAGCAGGCCAACGGTGAGGACACCGTTGGTGGGTGCAGGATTTGATTTGCTTGAATTCGACTTTCCTGAACACGCGGTGAGCGTGATGACGAGTGAGGACACGGCCAACGCGGCGATGATGCCGCGCATTGCCCTGGTGTCCAGTGGTTTTGTCACTTTCTGCTCCTTGCATTGCGATGGGTTTTCGGGTCGAGGTCAGACGCTGAGTCTGGGGTCGGCGACGGCCTGAAGCACGTCGACAACTGCGTTGGAGACGATATAGATGGTTCCCAGCACGAGTGTGACGCCCGCGATCGCCGGGAAGTCTGATGTGGGGATGCTGTTGGCCAGATAGTTGCCGATTCCGGGCCAGCTGAAGATCTGTTCCACAACGACCACACCCGCGAACATGAACCCCAACTGGAGGCCGGCCATGGAAAGGGACGGGCCGACAGAGTTGCGCAGAACATGTTTGCCGAATACAGCGAACGAGCCGAGGCCCTTGGACTCAGCAGTTCGTACGAAGTCCGCGTTCAGAGTGTTCTGAAGGCTGGCCCGCAGTATCCGGCCGATCGCGATAGCGGGAGCGATCGCCAGAACCAGAGCGGGAAGCAGCAGATGTTGCATCGCGTCGACCCATTGCCCGGGATTGCCTTCCAGGAGGCTGTCGATGAGCAGGAAACCGGTGGGTCCTGTCGAATCCGCGCCGCGCCCTGATGCGGGAAGCCAGCCCAGCTGCGAGTAGAACAACACAATCCCGCCCAATGCGAGCAGGAACGGCGGCGCAGTCGCGAGTACCAGTAGTGGCCCCCGAAACGCGACGCCCCCCGGCCAGCGGAGGGCGCCCGAAACTCCGAAAATGATACCGAGGATGAGCGCAAAGAAGAACGAGACGAGGACGAGTTCGGCGGTGGCGGGCAGATACGACACCAGCTCGCTCGTCACCGAGCGGTGAGTACGGTATGAGATTCCCAGGCTGCCGTGAAACAGATTTCCAAGGAACCGAAAGTACTGAAGGATGAGCGGATCGTTGAGGCCGAGCCGGTGGCGTTCCGTGGCGATGGCAGCTGGTGACGAGTTGTTCCCGAGGTAGGCCTTCACCGGGTCTCCCGGGGAGAGTGCCTGGAGGAGGAACATGATGGCAGACAGCACCAGGATGAGTACTATTGCCGATTGGAAGCGGCGGAGGATGAAGCGAGTCATGGGTCTCCCTACCGTTTCACGCTCATGAGGTTGCGGATTGCGTCGCCGCCGAGGTTGGCGGTCAGGCTCAGCAGGAGCACCGCAAAGCCTGGGATCACGGGAACCCACCACTGCGTCAGCAGTTGTTGGAGGTTTCGCGCGGTGTCTGCTCCCAGCTCCGGCGCCGGCGCTGCTTGACCAAGACCGATGAATGACAGCCCGGCCAGCAGGAGCACCACGTTGCCGATGTCCAGACTTGCTGTCACGATCGCTGTCGGCACCACCCCGGGAAAGATGTGTCGCCAAATCAATCTCGACCGACTGGTACCGGCTAGCTTGGCGGCCTCCACGTGCGGCTTCGATGCGATTGCCTTTGTTTCGCCGCGAATGATCCGGGCATAATACGGCCACCAGACGATGGCGATACCGATGAGTGTATTCCGCAGGCCGTAGCCCAGCGCGGCTACGATCGCAATAGCCACCAGTATTCCTGGCAGCGCCAGGAACAGATCGGTGAATCGCATGAGAAGGTTGTCGATCCATCCGCCGAATACCCCCGCGATGATTCCGATCAGGCCCCCGACGAGCAGGCCTAATGTCACGATCAGTAGTGCGGCGAACCAGCTGGTCTGTATTCCCCAGAGCGTGCGGCTCAGCAGGTCCCGTCCGATGGAGTCGGTTCCCAGGAGATGGCCTTGGGACCCGGGTTGGAGATTGAGGTCGCCGACCGGCTGGATCGGGTCGTAGGGCGAGATGATTCTCGCGAACAGAGCGATCAGGGTGACGACGAACAGGAGTGCGACGATGACGAAGCTGAGTCTCGTTCCGGGCCTGAATCCGAGCGAGGCAGCGCTGAGCCGGAATCGCCGGACCGCGATGTCGGACGATACAGTCATGCCAGCACTCCGATGTCGGGAACGGACGACAGGAGCGTCCGGGTGTACGGATGCTGCGGGTTTGTGACGATGTCCTCGGAGGCTCCCACTTCGACGATTTCGCCCTGCGTCATGACGGCGATGCGGTCGCCCATGAGCCGCGCCACCGACAGATCGTGGGTAACGAAAAGTACGGTCATCGAGAGTCGGCCGCGCATTTCCCGGATGAGGTTGAGGACGCTCGCTGCCAGCGACGCGTCGAGAGCACTGGTCGGCTCGTCGCACAGAAGCACAGCCGGCGGGATCATGGTGGCCCTGGCCAGTGCGACTCGCTGGCGCTGACCGCCGGAGAGTTGGGCAGGGCGAACGCGCGCGATGGACCCGGGCAGCCCGATGGCGGTCAGGGCACCCTCGATCCTTCTCTGGTTCTCGGATTTGCCCAGACGTAAAGATAGGAGGCGTTCTTTCAGTAGTTCTCCTACCGTAAGCCAGGGGGTCAGCGATGACCCGGCGTCCTGGAAGACCATTTGGGCGCCTCCCGCGGCCAGCGTGACCGTTCCGGATGTCGCGGGGGTGAGCCCGGCGATCACTCGCAGGAGCGTCGATTTACCCGACCCGCTCTCGCCCACGATCGACAGCGCTTCGCCTGGCAGTACGGTCAGATTCACCCCGCGGAGCGCACGGACCTCCCGGCGGCCGTGGCCCCCGGTTTTCAACACGAATGTGGTGTGCAGATCTTTGAGAATGACAGCTGGTTCCTCTTCGTCGACAACCCGGGTCGACGGGATGCCCTCCGCGGTGCGGGGTTCATGTGCGAGCGCGCGAACATCGCTCACGGGTTTCCAACACGCCCGAATGTGCGGTGCGGTCGCACCAGGTGCTTCCACGGGCGTGAGCGCGGGCTGTTCGTGGGAGCAGACATCCATCGTCAGTGGGCATCGGGAGTGGTAGGCGCAACCGTGAAGTCGTTCGTCGGCAGAAGCCGTTTCTGGTCGCAGGGTTCGCAGCGGCAAATTTCGCGGTGTCTCCAGGGAGAGACGCGAGCGGATCAGTCCGACCGTGTAGGGATGGGTGGGCTGCCGCAGCAGCTCGTGGGTCGGACCAAGCTCAGCGATTCGCCCCGCGTAGAGAACCGCTATGCGGTCTGCGATCTGGCTGGCCACAGCAAGATCGTGGGTGATGAGAATGACACTGCAGCCGAACGTGTCGCGTAGCTCGCGGAGAAGGTCGAGGACCTGCGCCTGCACCGTGACGTCCAGCGCGGTGGTCGGCTCGTCCGCGATGATGAGAGAGGGGCTTCCAGCCACTGCGATCGCGGCCATAATGCGCTGCCGAAGTCCGCCGGACAGTTCGTGCGGGAAAACCCGGAACCTCAGTTCGGCATCTCCGATGCCCACCGCCGACATGAGTCGAATCGCCTCGGCGTGGTCGTGTGTTACTTCGGTGATCTGCTTCCCGACACGCATGGTCGGGTTCAACGACGTCATGGGGTCCTGGAAGATCACCCCCAGTTCGTCGCGGCGCACCTGGCGTAGCGCCTGTGCCGATCCGTGCACGATGTCGGTTCCGGCCACCCTGATGGCCCCCCCGAGGATCGGCTTTGATGCGCTCGGAAGGAGTCCCATCAGGGCGAGGGCGAGGACGCTCTTACCCGATCCGGATTCGCCGACCAACCCCACAATCTCGCCCGGACCAATCGTGAGATCGATACCCCGCAAGATATCGGAACGGACGCCGTCGCGTTCGAGGCTAAGTGAAAGACTCTCAATTGCTGCCGTCTCGGTCCTGGTGTTCGTGGACCGTTCACGTGGCCGGTTAGTCGAAGTCACCGCTTACGACCTCCTCTTCCTTTCCGACGTGCTCGCCGTGCGGATCGGGCGCGGTGGTGCGGACCGCGTCGTAAATTTCGCGTGGTTGGGTAAACCAGACGTTCTCGCTGTGCGCGACCATGTGTTCGAGCGCTCGGGTGATCTGTTTGAGCCGGAATGGAACGCCGGAGATGAAGGAGTGGAGAATGATGCTCATCACGAGCGGCTGTTCGTCGGTGGTGGAAAGCAGCTCGTCGAATTCGTCGATGATCATGTCGGCGAACCCGCTCGCACCGACGTGACGGCCGATCATCGAGGTGCTGTCGTTCAACTCGAGACCGTAGGGAATGGCCAGGAGAGGCGTTCCGCGCGTTTTGAGCCACACCGGTTGATCGTCCATCCGAAGGTCCATGATGTAGCGGTAGTCGGTCGCGGCGAGCAGATCGATGGTGTTCTTGGTGTGGGTCAGCCATGGGCTGGACCAGCCAAGGGGCGCAGAGCCTTCCTCAGCGCGGATCCGGTCTGAGACCGCGGTCAGGTATCCCCGTTCCTCGGAATCGTCGAGCCCTTCGAGCGAATCCGAGTTCGAGATGCCGTGGCCGACGAATTCGGCGCCGAGACGCCGCGCTTCATCGATCAACGCCGGCGCCGAGTCGTACACCGCAGTGTTCAGAAGAATCGTCGGCGGAATGCCCAAGGATTCCAGGCGCTTCAGCAGGCGGAAACCGCCCACCCGGTTGCCGTAGTCGCGCCAGCTGGCATTGACCAGGTCGGGCGCGGGCACATCCTGAAGAAGATTCTCTGCGCGCCCATCCCCGAAGTGGTAGTCCTCGATACCTACCGCGACGTAGACGGCCAGTTTTTTGTTGTCCCGCCACGGGGTGCAGGCGCGTTCAAGAATCGGCACGTAGTCATATCGTTCGTGTGACGTTAGCTGACGCGTCAGCGACGCGACGTGGGTGGACGAGGTCATGTCGTTCCGATCCATCTGTTCATGCCGAGGTCCGTGTGTCGCGCCATTGCCACGATCTCTTTCATGAAGGCGTGTGCGCCGTGGGCGGCTGTGCGTGCTTCTTCGATCAGCGGGCGTTTGCTGGCGAACAGGTCTCGCGCCTCGTCAAGAAGGCCATTCTCGTCCACCGTTGTTATCCGGCCGTCCTGGAAAACCACGACGCCGTCGACCATGGTCACGCGGACGCTTCCCCCAGACTCGCAATACACCAGCTGCCGCCGAAGATCATTCAACGGAGTGAACGGCAATGTGTGCAGATCGAGCAAGGCCAGGTCCGCGACATACCCTTCGCGGACGTCACCGAGGCGATCCGATTGGAGCAGCGCGGCACTGCCCCCCTGCCACAGGCTGTCCAGGATCTCCGTCGCGGTGGGCCACGAGTCCTCGTCGAGGCCCGAGACGTTATGGATAAGTCCCGCCGCCTTGATGACCCCCCAGAGGTTGGCCGAGTCGTCGCAGATAGCCTCGTCGATTCCGAGCGCTACCGGAATGCCGAAGTCCTTCATCCGTCGGTATGGCGCCACCCCGCTGCCCAACCTCAAATTGCTGACGGGATTGTGAGCGATGACGGCCCCCGCGTCGGCGATCAGTTCGAGATCGTGGTCGTCGACCCACACTGCGTGGATCACGTTCATCCGCTCGCTGAGCAAGCCCAGATCCGCGGTGTACTCAACCAGGGATCGCCCGTTGAAGCGCGGCTGTTCGGTTGCGAGGGTGCGTTGCGTCTTCGTCTCGAGCATGTGGGCGAAGATCGGGATGTGGTGTTCGCGGCTCAGCTCGTCCAGTGCCTGGAAGTAGGCCACACTCACGCGCTGGGGCGCGGAAATGGAGAGTGCGGCCGTCAGCCTGCCTCCCTGGGTGCCGTGCCACGTCGACAGGAGGTGCCCGTACATCTCCAGGAGGCCAGCCCGATCCAGTGGTGCCGCCGTATCGAGCATCGGGTTCGGCCCCATCCCGCGGAGGAAGGGCAGTTTGTCCCGCTCGGGAAGCTCAGGCTGGTCAAGGGCGACACTGGCGCGGATACCGCAATCCGAATATGCCTGCATCACCGCGTCGATGATCTCCGGGGTGGGAAACGGCATCAGAAAGGCGTCGTCCTGCACGGTTGTGGTGCCGGCGCGAAGCATCTCCAGTGCAGCCAGCATCGTTCGCAGGTAGGCCTCACGCGGTGTGGGAATCAGCGCGGTGTCGGCGGGCGATTCATACAGCATGAACAGCTCGAGGGGCATGCTTCGCAGCGAGCCCTTCAGGTGATTCGCGGGCGAGTGGAAGTGCGCATTGATGAGACCTGGAATCAAAACGTGTCGGGCGTGCCCGCTGATCACCTGAACGTTGATGTCGGCGATGCCACGCGCTCGCACGCCGATCGAGCTGATCCGGTTGCCGGAGATCAACACGTCGGTGGGCCCGGTCATGCCGGCAGCGCTGTCGGCGTCGTAGACGAAAACGTTCTCGAACAACGTGGCGCGAGGAGACGCTTGTGGCATCACAGCACCGCTTGCGGAGGTCGGGTGGCTCGGGCCCACGTATTCACCCGCGACGTGCGGAGCGACTGGGCCACCAGCCCCTCGGCCATGGTCAGGGCGGCGGCCACACCCTCGATGACGGGCGCTCCCAGGATCTGTCGGAGCGGATCAACGAGGTCGGAGAGCCCAGCACAGCCCAGGATGATCGCCTCCGAAGAGTCTTCGATCAGAGATCTGCGAGCTGCGGCGGCGAACGTGTCGAGAAGGTGCAATGACCCGTGAGCTACCGCCGAAACCGGCTCGTCAACCGCGCGGACCGCACACCGATGCGCCAACCCGAGCGAGCGAAGTACCCGCTCAGACTGCTCGAGTGTGCGCCGCGGCGTCGTGATGATGCTGAAGCGGTGAGCGATCAGGGCAGCCGTCATGATGGCCGCCTCGGTCATACCGACGACCGGTCCCTCGGCGGCCTCCCGGGCACCCGGTAGGCCGGTGTCGCCAAAGCAGGCGATCACATACGCATCCGGCCGGACGGCGGCGGCCTCGAGGCGATCGACCTCGGTGAGGACGGACCACGAACCCCACACTTCGTCGCAGTGGCTTTCGATACTCGGCACGCCGCGCGGGGGGGTGATACCGATCAATTCCGTGTCCGGGCGGGCGACCGCGGCGGCGGAGACCAGCATTGCGTCGGTCATGGCGACCGTCGAGTTGGGGTTGACGACGGCGATCCTCATCGCGTGAACGCCCCGACGAGTCCATCGATCCCGAACGCGCTGATCGCGATCCGCGCCGCTCGTGAACCGGCTCGAGCAGCAACCATCGCGTCACCCGAAATCAGGTGATTCGCCGCAAATGCGCCGCAAAATGCATCGCCGGCACCCGTACTGTCGACCGCGACCGTCCTCTCTGTTGGCACCTCCACCATCACGTCGCCGTCGAGCACCAGGCTGCCCCTTTCGGCGCGCTTGATCACGACAGTGCGGGGGCCGAGCCGCTGGAAGGTGCGGGCAGCCTGCCCGAGATCGTTCGTTCCCGCGAGAGTGACCGCTTCGATTTCGCTCGGCATGAAGACATCCGATACGGCGATCATGGCGTACAGAAGATCTCGGTTGCCGTCGAGATAGTCCTCCTGCACATCAAGGTAAAGTGCAGCCCTAGAGTTTGTGCGCAGCCACGGCGTGAGCGTCAATTGCGATCGAAGGCTCATCGCCGTAAGCATGAATCCGTCCGCGTCGAGCAGGTCCGAGGCCACATCGTCTGGATAGACGGACAGGGTGTCGAACTCGTCGTCCGTCGACATCATGTTCCACGTGCGCCCGCCGCCGGGGTGGTAAAGGATTTCGTTGCGAATGGTGGGAATGTCCCGTTGCGGCAAGTTGTCGGCTCGCACGCCGGCGTTGTGCAGTGAATCGAGCACCCACCGCGGGAGATCGCTTCCGACACGTGCCAGCATCCGCACGTCCTCGAGATAGAGTCGTGCTGCCAACGCTGCATAGGCCGCGTCGCCCCCCATGGCGGGAGCGCTACGGACCCCACCGTGAATCGCCTCATCAATGGTGAGATTACCGACGCAGACCAGCGTGGGTCCGCCGGGCTGATGGTCAGCCATTGAGTTGTTCCTCGGCACGCATAAACTTGGCCATCCCCAGGTGATACCCGACCAGCTGCGCAGGAATCATGTAGAGCATGGGGCTGAGGAGCTCACTGACGTGGGGAAGTTCGAAGACGCGGTTAGCGTAGTCGTCGAAGGCATGCTCTCCCACCGTGGTGAATGCGTACAGTTGGCCGCCATAACGACGGGCATCACGACCGGTATCGACTGCTCGCGGAACAGAAGGGCCACTCGGCGCGAAGACAAACAGCGGCTCGTTCCGCTTCTGCGAGTTGTAGTGGTGGTACTCCTCTACCTGTATCTCGACGGCGTGATCCGGCGTTGTTTCCTTGACCTTTGCCGCCCCGACAATTGCTGCGGCCCAGGTCGGCCCAGCCGCTGAGAACAAGTACATCGAGCGGTCAACTTCAGTCCGGGAGATCTCAGCGATCGGTTTGTCATTGTCCTGCAGCACAAGCTCGAGGAGAGTCGGAAGCGTGGAAACCTCCTGAGCAAGTTTGTCGGCGCCGGGTACCGCGCGAAGCACCCCGACATCGGCTGCTAGTCGAAACAAAAGTGCAAGAGCCGCCGTCGACGACTGGGTGGGCCAGCCCACCCGGGTGGCCTGGATAAGGAGGGTCTGTTCACTTTCCTCATCCAGGGTGGAGCCGACCGTGTTCGTGACGGCAATCGTCATGGCCTTCGCGTGCTGGGCGACCAGCACCGCTTCGACAGTTCGGGTCGTCTCGCCCGAACTCGATAGGGCGATGACCAGGGACCGGGCGCTCACCAGGTGCTGACTGTAGTAGGCGAACTCGAGGCTCTGAACGGGCTCGCAGGGTACTTCCAGCATGAATTCGAAAAGGCGCCTGGCCGCTATCATCACCGCGAAAGAGTCCCCCGCGCCCACCAGAAACACCCGATCGACCTGCAATCTGGCGACGTTTGCCGCAACTGTGGCCAGCTCAGCTTCGTTGCGTCTCCACGTTTCGCGAATCGCCTCAGGTTGACCAAACATTTCACCGCGGGTGGCATCCACCCGCCGCCGACGCTTCGAGTCCAGTGCATCATCGCTGGGCAGTGCAAGAATTCCGGCGCGTTCAGCTCGAGATACGCGCTCGACAACTCGCTTCTGGCGTTCGTCCAGCGGGCTGAATTCACCCAGCAGCGGGCTTTCGAGAACCGTGTTCGGCGTCATTCGGGGTGTCTCCAATACGGGGTGCCGGGCCTGTGGGATTGGGCATGTGTGTTAGGAATGGAGTGTCGCCCCGCCGTCAGTTCTCTCTTTGCAGGCGGAGGGCGCCGAAAAGGCGCGCTCTGGCAGGATCGATCCGAGCGTCGTAGCCGGACCCAGCTTTGAGTGCACTGCCCAGGATTGCACCGTCGGACCCGTTGAGCGCCGAAACGAAATTGTCGCTGGTCACCCGCCCGCCGATCAGGAGGTCGATGTCGTCACCCAAGAGATCCCGCACGGCAGCGATGTCGCTGAGCGCATTGTCCACACCGCTATCTCGGGTCACAATGAGTTTGTTCGCGCCTCCGAACGACCGTGCCTCGGCGGCGGCCCAGCGAACATCCCCGGTCACCGCCAGACTGGTCGCTTCGTGGGCGTCCGCCCAGACCTCGACGTCACTTCCCAGCAGACGTTTCATGTGGCCGACCTGCAGGGAGCACCCTTCGATCCAGCCAGTCGGTCCGGTAGAGACCCCGGTCAAGACCTTGACACGGACGAATTGCGCGTCGATGGCATGCGCGATCGCTACCGAAGACGCCCCATCGTTGTGACCGATGATGACGCCAAGCGAGATGTTCGTGGATCTCCGCACTGCCGCACCGATCACGCTCAGGGCGGCCACCGTCGGCGGACCCGCCAGCATCGGCTGCGGTTCGTCACTGGCGTCTTGCACCATGACGTCGGTGAAGCCGGCGTCCGCCAGCACGACAGCGTCTTCTGCGGCTGCCTCAGCCATTGCGGAAACGGATCTGCCGGCGTAGTTCACAGCACCGGGAAGCGGGGGAAGGTGCAGCACACCCACCAGACGAAACGCGCTCATCGTTGAGTCCATCCAGGTTGTAAGTAGTCGCAACAGTATACAATTGGAGGCGGAAGTCAAGGCGTTTACCGGAAATTAGCTACCTATTGCCACCGCTCCTGGTTTGCTGGTATACAGAAGGTCAGAGCGGATGCAGCCCTCCGGACCTGCCCGGCTCGTGCTGGACGTCCTATGAACGCCGTTGGAACCAGGACAAGTCCGGCTACGCAGACGGACCGTTGCGCCAAACCGGCACCGGATCCGCCCAATCGAACATTGCCGCCTGAGCCAACCCTCCGCGCAACAACCAGCGAAAGGTCGGTGGGGTGTCGTGTCGGACACGCGGATCGTGAGCGATGAAGCAGTCGCCGGTTCCGTGGAGAGCCTCATCCCAGAAGCGGCAGGGTTCGTCTCGGCCACGCAGCGCCGGCTCGGCGCCCGCCGCGACGAGTTTGTTGGACTACGCCACCAACGGCAGGCTCAGGTCCGTCGCTTACCCGTTGGACGAGGGCGGCCAATCGCCGACATTTCGGCTGATTCGGGCAAACCTGTGCAGCAGCTGAGTAGGTGATGGTGACGGTGAGGACGGATAAAGGAAGTGACATTTTTAATTGGAGCGATACATTGCTGGGCCAGTACGGGCGGTCAGTTCACGATGCCTCCTGCTCCACCATTCCCGTAGTGGTGTTCCGTGTGAATGATTGTGTCGTTTGCATGCTTGACCTGAGCCTCCGCCGTTCCGCGTCGTGACTCGCCGAGCGCGACGTCCGAGTGAGTGTCCTTCACCACGCGGGTTCGTACTGCTACCGCGGAGTCTGCGTTCGCCCGGAGTGCCAGTCGTCGCCTTGCTGTCGGCGGCACTGTGGAGCCTGGCCAGGAGCCTGACCATCGTCGCATTCAGTTGGACTATCGTAAGCAGCATCCCGTCGGCCTTTGCCGTTCCTTTGTTGTTCGCGGTTAGAGCGCTCCCTGGGGTGATCTTTGGATTGTTCGCTGGGCCGGCGGTGGATCGACTGGGAAGTCGGCCAAGCGTAATAGGCGCCGATTCGGTGTCTGCTGCTTGTTTGATCGCGTTGATTGCAATCAGCGCTGACGGGAAGTTGACGTTTGTGTTACTTCTGGCAGGGTCCGCGACGTTGGGCGCGATGGACACCCTGCGTCAAGCGGGGACTCAGTCGATGATTCACGGTTTGGCGCGCCGCGGGCGTGCCGCAAGCGCGCTCGCCGCGATGAACCTGGTGATGTCGCTCGCTATGATCGTCGGCGCAGCCCTCGGCGGCGTTTTGATGGCTCACCTGGGTCTTGCGGAAGCATTAGGGGTCACGGTGGTCTGTCTGTTGGGAAGCCTCGCGAGCGCATGGAGGTCACCAAGTCCGAAAACGGCGGCGCGATCTGGATTTGAAGCCGTGGGCCAGGTGAAGAGCCCTTCGAACTCTATGCGGGGCGCGTTCCAACTGCTCAGACAGAATCAGACAGTGCGCAGGCTTGCCCTCGTGGTGGCACTGGCAGAGGTGCTGTTGGTCTCTTCCGCTGCGGTGTTGCCAGCGTTCACAACCACGGTACTCAATGGTTCCGCAACCGAACTTGGCACGCTGACGGCAAGCATCTCGCTGGGCGGCGTGGCTATCCTGCTGGTCTTGACCTTCCGGCAAGTGTCCCCGCGCTACACACTGGTCGTGATCGCATTGTCCAGTGGCGGGATCGCACTCCTCGCCGTGAGCGCCGCCCCCTCTCCTGCGATAGCTTTTCTGCCGCTGGCACTGCTCGGTGCCGCTATCTCGACCCTCGACACAACGACTCAGTCCATGCTGCTTGCAAACGTCGCCCCCCACCAGCGCGGTGCAGCAGCAGGAATCTGGGTATTCGCCGTTGGTGCTGCACCCGCCGGGCAACTGCTTCTCGGCGCGCTGGTGGAACTGTTAGGGGTGCGCGGGACGTTGGCGACAGTTGGTCTGCTCGACCTTCTCATTGTCGTACCCCTGGCAATGGTTAGTAGTCGCCGCTAAGCCCGGATGCGCCGTGACGAGTTTGGTGTTGTTCCGGGAAACTGCTGGTTGATCTTGTTGAGCCGTTTCTCGCGGTGACGGCATAGCGAAGTGACCGGCTGGTCCGGTGTTTCCGTGGTTGGTCGGTGCCCGCGGGCAGGGGTAGTGGTGGTCAGGCGGTTGGCGGCCCTATACCGACGGCGGTGAGCAGTTTCTGAAACCCGTGCGCCCAGAGCCAGTTGCTCGGCAGTCGCAGGGTGGTGCGCCGCGCTGAGCGGACGATCCGGCCGGCGACGCCGATCAGGTGGGTGCGGATGGTGGCGGTGACCGCTGCGGCGTGCCGTCCGCCGGCGGCGACGCCGACGGCGCGGCTGAGGTTGAACGCCATCGCCGCCAGCACCAACCAACCTGAATTTGCCATGAACTGGTTCGAGGGTAGGTGCGCCAAGGGCCCGTTCTTCAGATCGGCGATGACCTGCTCGATGATGGCGTGGCGGCGGTGATCGGCCTCCGCGGTCAGCATGGGTAGTGGCGAGTCAGTGAACACGGCGTGGTGCCGCCACACCGGGAACAACTCGCCTGCTCGTTGGCGCTAAGGGCAATGCGATTCGGCTGCCCATGTGGCACACGTGTGAGGTGCTGGGCGCGCGGTCCGCGCCGACCGACTCGATGCGCTCCCCGACCCTGGGAGTGCCGTTCGCGCTGCGACTCGGCGGACACGATGAACGGATCTTCGAATCCGGTGAGATGGTCCTATCCACCTGGGAGGCCGGGCCGCCGCAGCTGCCTGTCGCCGGCGGGATGAGTTCCGCATCGCCTGTATCCAGGGCGCCACCGGCGGTCAAAGCCAGTCCACCTTCCCGGTGGCGATGAACGCACCGCCGCAGTGGTAGTAGCTGCCGTCGTCCGGCGCGTCCGCTGGATCCCCGCCGACCAGGGCCTGATCCATGTCGGCAGTCAGGGGTTCTACCTGCAGACGCCGACCCGATTTCACGCCTGGGACTGGGGTTCGGTCCACGCGGCCCAGGTGACCGGCATCTGGAAGGCCTGGATCCAGGGACAATCCGAGCGGGCGCCGATCAGCTGGGTCATCGACAGTCACTCGGCGGAACCGACTTTCCTGTGATGGGCGCTGGTCTGCCATCACCGGCTTCCGCAACTCATCGGCGGGTCCTGGCTACCGCCCCACTGGATGCCGTGGGCCGCGGACCAAAAATTCCCTCACCCAGATTTTGCCGTCACCAACGCGTCGTCGCATTCGACCACCATGGATGCCACCCAACATCGCGAGGACAGGGCTCGGGCCGGCCCTTGTGCAGGCAGCTGCGGAGCGGCCGACGCGCCCGGCCGGCAGCCCCATCGAGGAGCAGAATCCGATAAACAGTGAAACCGAGAATGCCTGTCGGCAGCTCAGCTCCGGCTCCGACGGTTATGTCAGGCAAGCCGGCCTTTTACTCCTCTGACGTCGAACGATGCGCCTGAACAGACCGGACTCAATAATTCTACAATCAGGACACTTCGGGCAGGATCAACCTGCGCTGCTACCCGTTCTCGTATCAGGACCCGGCAATTCGTCGCCGCCCGCGATCACCGATTCACAGTGGTGCCGTTGACCGCGCCGAGGGTCTGACCAGGGTCAGGTTCGCATAGCGGCGTCCCCAGCCAAAGACCGTCGCGGTGCTGTTTCTGTCACTGGACCGTATAGGGACGGTCTGTTGATGACGGTCCGGCAGGTCGCAGGCAACAGCACAATGCCACTCAAGGAACTGCCAGTGCTGCACAGTTGCACTTTTCATATGAGGACATCCGCAGAAGGCGACTCTGATGGAGGTGACAGTTGCGACCGGACGTTAGCTCCTGTACCAGTTCTGGCCTCTCGCCGGTTAGCAGCGGCAAGCGAACGAAACAATCAATCACGCAATGTTGAAAATCGGGTCTCGCTGCCAATGGTGAAACGTGGGCTCGGCGACACTATCTCCCTCGGCACTTCGCTTAAGTCCAGATTGTCTACGCGGGCCGGTCTTCCACAGTAATTAGAATATCCCCTTGGTACGCGGGACTGAGCTCAAGGGCTAAATAATCGAATAGTGGGCGATCGTGGACCGCTATCACAGTACGTCGTCCATGCTGTCGCGACAGTGTTCGTAGCAGGGCGGCAAATTGTGAGATGTGGATTTCATCCATTGACTGGACCGGATCGTCTAAGATTAGCCAGGGCAATCGATTTCCGGCGGCTAAGTGTAACGCCAGGAACAAGGTCAATGCGGCAGTGTTTAGGTTGCCGGCACTCAGCATCGCCCCCGGGCTTCCCCCTTGCCCACCAAGTCTGTGGCTGGTGGTCAACTGCGCCATCAGCTCGCGGCTATCCGCCTCTGGGATCTGAAAGGCCGGCACGAATGGTTCGCCGGGAGCCAAGCGGACGAAGAGATCTCTCCAAATCTCATTCAACGAGTCGTTGAAGACTCTGCGTACGATGGAAGCATGCGTAGCGGTCGCTGCCTTCGCCAAGTTGCGTGCCGCCAACATCCTTGATTCTGCTTCGGCGAAGGCCTTTCGTAGTTTGCTAAGTTCACCGGCACCAAGGGCCAAAGACTGCTTTTCGCGGTCGATTTGGTCGAGCACTCGGGCTAACTCGGTCTGCCTAGCCGACACCTGCCGCCGCGCCCGATCCCTTACGGTGAGGTTCGAGATCTCCCCACTTAGCGTCTCGGTCACCCGTTTCAGTGCATCACCAAGTGGTTCCGGATCGCGTGGCGGTTCCAGCCCGGCGGCTTCGCAGAGCCGACTAGCCGTGGTCCTCAGGTCTGCATCTAGCCTGGACCTGTACCTGGCCGAGGCGAGGTCTCTAGTTGCCTCAGCCTCGGCCCGGATGATTCTAGATCCATCCGTCACTCCTGGCATCAAGTCTGCAAGTGTCACAGCTGATTCCGTCAGCGTCGCGGAGCGGACTTGAAGCGAGGAACGAACTTCCTGGCTCAGGCGGCGGCTGGAGTTCAGACGAAAGTTATCGTCAGCCCGGTGAAGGTCGATTTCGGCTTCCTGACGAGCATTTGCCAGTTTTGTGACCCGATCGGCTCGCTCAACGAACCGCGCAATCTCGGCGGCCAACTGCGCGGCGAGCGGTTTATCACTGATCTCTGAATAGTCTCGGCCGCAGACGGGACAATCATCTCCGTCAATGTGCGGAAGTAGAGCTGTCAAGGCATTGGCCAGACCGTCGCTAGCACCTGCCTCGTCCGCGAGTTGCTCCGTCAGCAGGGCGATGCGCGCCTGAGCTAGCGTCGCAACTTGGCGAAGCGTCTCGTCCTCCTCGATAGCAGCATCGTCTATGACAATGGCAGCGTCCACTCTTCGAAGCTCGGACCGTATACGACCGAGCGCCGTCTCGACCGCCGTGCCGGGGTCGCTTGCCGCGACTGATGGCAGATCAGCGAACTGCTCTCGCAGCTGATCGATCGTGGTCTCGAGGGCACCGCCAACAGCCGCCATCCAGCCATCGCGGCTGGCTCGGGCATTCCCTGCGGCGGCCTCCAGTCTTGCTAGGTGTGCCCGCTCGGAAGACGACTGCACTTTACCGGCCTGACTAGCCAGGCTCGAAAATTCTCGGATCCAACCAGATAGCTGGGTCAATCTAGTATCTTCTGCGACCGCATCCAGCGTAGCGAGAACATTGAGCTGTAGATTGGAGTCCATACCTGCAACGAGAATTGATGCCTCCTGCAGCTCCTTATAGATGTCCTTCTGCAGTCCTGCGGCCGCGTTGGTCGACGTGGCAAGTTCGCGACTAAGCTGGTTTTGCTGTTTCTCCAGCGCTGCGATTGCCCGCTCTGTGGCGCCATATTCCGGCACGAGGTTTCGAGTGTTCCGCCGATCTGACGCTGCGTGGAGTCCCTCGACGAGCGCGTCGAGCTGATCCAATCCAAGCAGATCTCGCACGAATCGGGTGAGCTCAGATTCTCGCTCCGTACTTCTGTCGTTGTAGATTTCGAGTAGTCTGCCAAGTGTTGCTTGAGCGAGATAGCAACGTTCGCTGAAAAAACGGGATAGGTCGCCAGAAAGCAACGGAGCGCCGGCCAGTGCCCCAGCTCTGATACTAAGGTCGCCATTGTTTTGCACACCCTCGGCCATGTTGCCCACGCTTAGGCGCACTTGGCCCTCATCGGCTCCATGATGGACTAGATGCGACAGATAGTCCGGTTCGACCCGGCGCATGGCGACAATATCGCCAGTCAATGCTAACTCGATGGCGGACAAAACGCTTGTTTTGCCCGTCCCATTTGGTCCGTGAATGAGGACCACAGGCGCGTTCAGTGGCACTGTGACCGTTCCTCTAATACTCCGGAAATTGGTCAACGAAACTGAATTCAGCGCTGGCTCAGTCATCTGGGTAGCCCATCATCTACGGGAAGCACTCGTTTGAGTTGCTTTGCAAACACGCTCTCGACTTCACGGGAACCACGTACCGCCGCGAGTAGCAGCAGCGAGCTGGTCTCAGACTGACTCGGCCCCAAAGCCTTTCGCACCTCCGCAATCGGATCCGCTAGCTGGGATACGGGCTGAGGGAGGTCCAGCGGCAGAAGTACAGCAATAGCGTCCCGAATTGCCCGGCCGGCATTCGGTCCTGTCGGAGTTCCGACGACTAGAACACGACAATGGCGGCCCATCGTCTGCTGAGCCGCGGCGCTGGGAGACGGTCCAACAACGATTGCCGTCACCGAGCGCCGAGAGCCCACCATGTCCAATGCCCTGGCAAGGCCGGAGATCTTTTTTAGCAGCCGTGCTTCCGACGGGTCTGAAACCGTGTCGATCACTACGACGGAGGTCAAGTGAATGGTTGGCGCCAACGAAGGTCGCGGCGAAATCGAAGGGAATAGATGCCACCGGGACAGATGGTCCCGTGGCCTGATAGCCCGTCCCCACGAGTATCTGAGTAATTCTGTCAACGGGTATGCTGGCGGTCACATTACGGCCGCCGCTCTGAATTGCGCGCGTAGGTCGGCCAGGTCGATTGAACTTGCCAGCAGCTCGCTCATGTCGACTTCACGCATGCGGGCGTTGCCGGTGCGACCCACAGGCGATCGGGGGGCGCGTGGCAAAGTAGATGGCAGGGGCTTACTGTGCACGATTAGCACATCGGGGTCCGATGCGTCGACAGCCGTTCCGATCATGAGGCGCATCGCGGCGTTTGCATCGGCAACGAAGTAGATACGCGCCTCGCCAGCCGACGCCCGGGCCCGGATTGCGCTCCGTTCTATGTCTGTACCGGACTGGTCGGAGATTACCCACGCGCCTTCAGCGTGGCCTAGACCGATGACAGCTAGGGCAACAGCCAATTGAGATAGCCCATTTAGCCTGAATCCGGGGTCCTGGGCGATCTGGTGTACCGGTGTCACGCTCAGGGGTCGATACGAGATCAAACCTGCTGGAGCCTGTCCTTCCTGAAACAACGTCATGGTTCGAATCATTTCTGCAACGAGGCGCCTCACGAAGGCATCACGGTCATTTTCGGCGTCCGTGCTTATGAGATCTCGCAGTTCCCTCAATCCTCGGGCAAGGTTGTCGGCATCGATACCCAGGAAGCTCGCGGGAGTGGCCAGCTTTGCGTATTCCACCAATTTATTGGTTAGGACATGCAGAACAAGCGACACAAGTAGCGGGCTTGCATACACTCGGATTAGCGCGGAGGAGTCAATATTCGAAGCATCGGGCCCGTAACTCTCCCCGTAACCGACCCTTAAGATGTTTAGCTGCATCGGACCAAGTTCGTCCTCGGCGAAGACGAACGCGGGGGGACTCGATGGCCACGATCGAGGGCTTAAACGCACAGCCTTCGCGAACGTATCTTGTATGTCACTGTCTTGTCCGGAAAGGCCCAGAAATAGAGTCGAACGAACGGCTGCGAGCGAGGCCATCTCGTGACTCATGACCGCATGGTCTGAGTCGTGTGGCCAAGATGTGATCCGCCACTGGCTACCTATTAGGTACTTTCGGTATTGGTTCTCATCATCTCGAGCCCGAATCGCACAACCATGGAATTTCAGCAGCCGCGCTCGTTGAGGCGATGCCGAGAAGTCTTCTGGGCTCACGCAGACCTGCAGGGGAAGGTCCGTATCCCCGGCCAACTCCGCAACGGCCGCCTCGATGAGGCCATCCCAGTTTGCAGTCACCATACTGGGTAGAACGCCTTCGACCGCCAGAATTGCGAGACAGAGGTGCTCGCAGCCAGCCGACAGCCCGGCTCCAGCGAACGTCGCGACCACGTCGACCGCTTCCCAGAGCATGTAGTCCTCGGGCTCGCCTGTCACTCGGATGTCCAGCACCTGCGAGTACTTGTTCACAAGCACCTGCAGGATGAGTTTAAGGGCGGGCCACGTTGACGGGGGCATGGACGTATCGACCCCGGCGAGGTCATCTGGAGATAGCTGGGCAAGTCCGATTGCCTTATGAAGGGCGATCCGATGGGGAGAGTCCGCATCTGACGGGTCGATTCGGGACTGCAGGAACGTCAGCGCTCGATGCAAGACCTGTTCGAGGCTATCGACGCGGGATCGGGAAATCCCGGAACCGATCCAGAAGGTGTAACGACCCTTGGCGACCGCCTCAGCGAACGACGAGAACTCCCTGTCGAGCATTGTCAGCGTTCGAGCAACGGTCGCTGTTCCAGCGGGGAAGACTGCGGGTACCGTCATGGCCCCAGCTTGCCATCCCACAAGCGCGCGACTGCCAGCGGATGCTGGCGCCAACCTTCTTAGAGGCGTGCAGGGCCACCCAGCATTGCTTCGGGTATACGGGTCATGCCTCGGTGAACTCTGATCTGGTCCGCTCGACGCTGTCCACCTTCATCCGGGCGTTGATGAGCGCCGAGACCGACACGGCGGGCGGCGCTGAGTTCGGGCAGGGTTCTGCCGACCGGGTGTGTCGGCCCGCCCGGACCTGTCCGAGTTCTGGTCTAGCAACCGAAAGGAGCGTTGAACAAGGGATCAGCTGCCGGACTGACGTCATCGAAATCGTCCCCGACCGCGACTCCTGATCGACTAGCCGGCACCGTCTTGGCAGCGGAAGACGACGAGGCGCAAAAGCCGAGCGCTACCTCGACATCAATGTCAGCAAACGGTTCCGACTGACCCTGTCCGGCAACGAACCCAACGGCACCATACCGAGGACAGCACCGACGAACCCAGAATCCAGGCACTGACCGCTCGACCCACCGATTACCCGTTCTGATGCGCCACGCATTTCAACTTGACCCGAGCGGCACCGATGATTTGGATTGAGTATTTGGACCGGCGGAGCCCCACCTGCTTTCACCTAGAGTTCGCTCGAAGGTGTGAAGTCCGCGACAACGATGAGGCGTGCGGGGGCGCTCGTAATTTCGAGCATCTGACCTGGCCGCCGATTCTTAACACGTACGGCCTGAGCATAGATCGGCAGTTGCGGCTTTAAGCGTCGATTCGAGTCCGGTTCCAGCGCAGTGAGAATACCCAGCTCGGCTTCGGCAGGGTCTAAGACTGATTCGGAACGCTGTGCCGACCCTTGGAGTCTTGAGTGTGTGTAGATTATTCGCAGAGCGTCAATTAAGGGCCTCTGCCAATTGCTAGGTCGGCCTGAGGACGGTAGCGACGTCGCGGCCGAGGCACTCCGCGTTGCCGGTATTCCCCACAGGTAGGACCATGGCAGAGCGTTAGATAGGTGTGCAGTGACCCGCCGGTTCAACGCTCTCTTGGCTGATGTCTGCGCCTCGTGGGTTGCCTTTATGGCAAGGCTCGACACGATGGCGCATCCATAGTCGCGAGGCTTGGCGTGCACGCATCGATCTGCGCCGGCGTGACCAGGGCACGCTAGCCACGTCGCTGGGTTAGCCCAGTACGTTCCGCTACTAAACTCGCCATGCGGCCAGCCGTTGTAGAGAACGTGAAGTGGAAACTCGGACATGAGCGGATTGCATCCGTCTATGAGTACGTCGTACTGGAATCTGTCGTCCCCCGCCGGATGTGCGAGTTCAGGATAGCTGCGACCCCGAACTCTCTTGGCCTGAATCCTTAGGCATAACCATCCATCGACGTCCGAGCCAATCCACCACTCCCAATCTGCGCCCGAGAGTGCTTCCTCGTTCTGGTTGAAATGGTGGACATAGAGGTCCGGATGTTTCATATCAAGCATGAACAAATTGTGGTCGGTGATCGAAGTCTCGCCGAATGAGGTTGGTCCCTCGCCACCGCGCTCAAGCTTGAACCAGGTCTCGTTTGCGAGCTGCCTGAAGGTCCAGCTCAGCTCTTGCAGATCTAGGGGCATGCGCGTAAGCCTTTCATCCCCCCGCCCCGACTGCGCGGTACTGAGCCCTCCGCGTGGCGGCTGTACCGCGCTGCGGTGTCACCTGTCGAATTATTTGGCGGGTTGGGGTGTCGTGGGGTACCGGCCCAAAGAGGTCACGCGGCCTCGGATACGGAGCGGCGGATGACGGTGCTTGGTCCGCACCTTTTCGATGGTGTGCCGTTGCTCAAGGCCCTCGCCGATGCCGGTGTTCCGCAGAGGGCGGCCGAGCGGTGGCTGGCCGGTTACACCGCGAACGGGTCCACCGCCAGGTCCGGTTGGTCGGACCGGGCCAGGCGTCGGCGGATACCGGTGGACCTGGTCAACCTCATCGAAGGCATGGCGTTGCCGCGGCCGCCCAAGATTGGAAGTGCATCGGGAAGCCGCCCGGATTGCCGGCGAGCGGGGCTGACCAACACCGTCGTACCGGTCGTGTAACCGGATCGTCGTTGACACCTGGGCCGGGGCTTGGTGGCGTTGGCGGACAAAGGAGATACGGTCTTCCGCAACGATGTCGACCTGGTCCTGCGCCGCGAGTCGGCGAACGCCAACGATCTGTGGCAGGCGGACCACACCGAACTGGACATCACCGTGTTGGACGAGTCCGACCGGCCCGCCAGCCGCTAGTTGACCGTCATCCTGGACGACAAGTCCCAGGCCGTCACTGGCTACACCCGTGTTCCTAAGCGACCCCAACCGCGCTGCAGACCGCGTTGGTTTTGCGGCAGGCGATCTGACACAAACCCGACCCGGCGTGGCCGGTCTGCGGGCTACCGGCCGCCCTCTACAGTGACCTCGGGGCCGATTTCACCAGCGACCACATGGCCCAGGTCTGCGGCGACCTCACGGTCCAGTTCGTCCACAGCACACCAGGCATACCCGGCGGACGCGTGAACATCGAAAGGTTCTTCGGCACCGTCACCACCGAACTGCTACCAACCCTGCCCGGCCACATCCCCCCACACAACTACGGCTAAACCATCATGCCGCCGATCAAGGTCGACCTGCACTCGGGTTCCACTCCGCTACGGCAACGTGACCGTCGAGCAGATTGTCGAACAGGTCACGAGAGGGAGGCACTGAACCGGCAGCCTTATTCGTCGAACAGCGAGCCCTGATCGGCGGGCGTCTTCGATTTCAACGCCTGGATGTAGGGCAACACGGTCGGCGGCATTTTGGGTCGCCTCCCAGATAGCAGATCGTCCACAGTGATGATCTGGATTCGGGGGAACGCCTCGGGGAAATGCGGGTGCTGGTAGGAGCCTGCGTGATTTGCTTCGTCCTTCATGCCGCGGGTCGGAGTGCCGTTGGTGATGAGGATGCCCATCTCGGCCCCCTGTGTTGTAACCGTGCCACCCAGGTCGCGGACCATGGATGGGTTCAACTGCTTGCCGCCCTTGACCGAAATCAGGGCGCGACCGAAGGTCTTACGTGCGTCGAGCGGAAATCGTGCCACACCGTCAATACCTTTATCCCCCACCTGCTTCTGGTTGGGTTGACCGTAGACGAGAGACACCGCCCATCGCTCGAAGTCGAACGGTGACCTCGAGAACAGAGCCAGGGCAGAGGCACGATCCTTCGGAATGCCGAGAACTTCGTAAGAGCTCTTGATTTCCTCGCCGTACGTGTGTTGAAGTCGCTTCTCAATCAGGTCGATCGAGATGTAGGTGATGTCGACTCCGACCCACCTTCGAGCCAACTTCTGGGCCGCATCGACGGCGGTGCCACAACCGCAGAAGGCGTCAAGTACAACGTCACCTGGGTTGCTGGACGTTTCGATGATTCTCTCCAGCAGTGCGAGCGGCTTCTGTGTCGGGTACCCAAGTCGCTCCGCTGCACCGGAGTTGATCGAGTTGATGTCGGTCCAGACGTCGCCGACCACGGAGGTACGTTCCGTGGGGACGTATGGGTCCTCGGCCCGTTCGCGCGGCATGCCGTTCTGCTGATAGTAGAGGCGATCGCGTGTCTTCAGCAGATCGAGCGTCGAATGCCCCACCCGCCAGTGCCGGCCAGCGGTGGTCGGGTTCATTCCCTCCCATGTTTGTCCAGTTTCGCCCTGTCGAGTTTCTGGCGCAGTGAGGTCTTTCGTGCGGTAACGCAACCCATCTGACCAGGTCACTATGTCGTGTGGGTCCGACATCGCACCGGAGCCGATGTGGATAGTGTTGAACGTGACTCGGTCACTCTTGCCGTAGTACAAGATGACGTCGTGCAGCCGAGGGTAAATCGCCTGCTTGACAGACCGGGCGTTGTGCCGTTGCCAGATGATCTCGTCGCGGAAGTTGGCAGCCCCGAAGATTGCGTCCAGCAAGACCTTGAGGTAGTGGGACATGACAGAGTCGCAATGCAAGTAGAGCGATCCATTCAGCCTGAGGACGCGGTGCAGTTCGACCAGTCGCGGCGCCATGTTGACCAGATAGGCCATCGCATCGTTCTCACGAGGAGCGTGCGGAACGCACTCAGAGCGTCCGCAACGCGGCCAGGCAGCTCCCCGCCTACGTAGGCGGAGAACTGCTGCTCGGTGACGGGCGTCCAGACCCACGTGTCGTCGAACGCTTGAATCTGGGCACTGTCATCGGTCGGAGCAGTGTCGTGGCGATTGAAGATCACGTTGTAGCTTCGATTGGACTGAAACGGGGGGTCCAGATAAGCAAGGTCGACAGTCTCCGCTGAGATGCTCTGTCTGAGCACCTCCAGGTTGTCGCCGTAGAAGAGCTTGTTGAGTGCGACTGCGCCCGCTGATGCCCCTTTCGCCACCTGATGGACAGTGCCAGACCCCACCCCGTGAACACGCAGCGACGCGCCGACACCGACCTCCCGGCACCACGTAGGTGCCCCTCCCGCCTTCCACTTGCGGGCGTCCAGCTTCTCAAACCGGGCATGTCCTCGCTCCGACTGAACCTGATGCACCACCCGATGGTGGACGGCCGGTGTCGGTCATCCGTGGGACTCTCCTATCCGGAGGCCATCATGACGCTCACGCAGGACCAACTGGGCAAGATCCAGGCTCGAGTACTCGCGAAGGTTGGCGACCCGACGAAGATGCAGGAACTGGATCTGAGCAACAAGGGTCTCGCCCTCTGCATCATCGATTCGATCGAGTCCACCGGCGTGCGGTACGGAGGCGTGAAGAAGGTGCTGGAACGCGACGTCACTACCGAACAACCCAGGGCGGAGATCCATCGACGGACGGCACGAAAGAGCTCCTGCAGACCTTCGACGGGCTTGCGACACCCGAACCCTGGGCAGAAGCCATCGGCAACAAGCACAAGACATCCACATCGAAGGGCGCCCCACTGAAAGCTGTCGCAGTCCGGGCCGCTGCACAGGCGCTGGCCGATCTGAGCATTCTCAACAAGGATGACATGCGCGCGATCGCCCTGAACGGGGAGCGACTTGCCGACGTCGGCGCAGCATGGAAGGCGGTAACAGCTCAAAGCTCGGGCATCACATGGCGGTACGTCCTCATACTGGCCGGCGTGCCAGGGGTCAAACGGACCGCATGATTCAAGCCTTCGTCTGCGATGCCCTCGCCGTGACGTCGGTCAGCCCGGACTTTGCGGCCGCCGCCATCACGGAAACGGCCACAGCACTGGGCATGGATAACATCACCACGCTCGATCACGCAATCTGGCTATATCAGCGCAACCCGAAGAGCAGTCGTTAGCTCGCACGAGACAGACCCTCGCCCGTTGCGCCGACCGCGACGAGCGGGATTGCTGTTCTCAGCATCGACCCCGGGTCGGCCGATGGTGTCTGGGCTCGGCCCACCCGGTCACCGCTAGGCGGCCGGGCGCAGGGCCAGCGCCTCGGGCGACCCACGGCAGGTCACACTAAATGTCGCGCGACCCAGGTGGCTTCTTCCGGCATGATGGCCTGGTGGCTCAGAGAATCGATGTATCGCTCGTCAGCCTCGGGTACGAAGGGGCCGACGTTTTCGACCTGGTGGATCGCCTCGTGACGATGCGCGTCGACGTGCTGGTGGACGTGCGGCTCACCCCCTTGTCCAGGAAGCCGGGCCTGTCGAAGAACCGACTGGCCGCGGCATTGGGAGACGCCGGGATCCGGTACGTCCACCTACGCGCGTTGGGGAACCCCAAGGAGAACCGAGACGGATTTCGTGCCGGCTCACAGGTGAGCCGCGATCGGTACCGCGAGTTGCTCGACGCGCCCGCGGCCAAGGAAGCGCTGGCACACGTGGCCGAGCTGCTCGACGGTGGAACCGTCGCCCTGCTGTGCTTCGAACGTGATCATCAAACGTGTCACCGAGGCTTGGTGTCAGAACAGCTGACCCAGTCAATGCCGGGCTTGGCCGTCTCCCACATCTGACGCCGGTCAGAAGAGTTCGGGCTGGACCGCACCAATTTTCGGGTAGTAGGTGCCCAGTATCGTAAAGGCCGCCCGCCGGGCCACGTCCTCCTGGTTACCCACATAGATCAGTGGATCGGTATTCGCCTTGAACATTCTATCGAGAAAGTTGTTGGTGAGGGCACTTTTGATGGCTTCGTCGTCGCGGTATCGACGTTGCAGGGCGTTGAGCTCCCAGTCGATGATTCGTTGGGTGTGCGACGGGCAGGTGGGATTACTACACCGCCATCGCAGCGATGCTTTGAACCGTGGCGGGGTCAGCGGAGCCGTCGACGCGTCGCCGAACAAGTCCGGCTGACCGGAGATCGCATCAATCTTCGCTTGCTGGGCTCGGGTCCAAGGCCCGTGAAGATCGAACCGAAGTCGATCATGGACACGGCGGGGGCGCCCAGCGGCCAGGGAGGTGGCGTTCAAGTTCAGCTGCGCACCCCGGACCAGGTCGCACATGGTCGGTCCGACCAGTGGCTCGATCCAGCGGGATCTAGACTGCCAATCCCCAAGGTGACCACGAACCTCGACGCTCTCTGCGTTGATCTTCCTGCTCTCCGGGCGCTTGTCGGCGCCCGCGTCGCGGATCTGCACGCGAACTACGTCGTACTTCTTGAACTGCTGCGAGCCATCCATGTAACGGAACGGAACCGGGTACAGACGTATCCAGCTCGGCCGGTCGCCCATCAAAACACCCGCAACGCATACGGTGTCGCCGTACGTGGCCGACGGCTGTGGGGCAGCTTTGACAAGGACAAGGACCTCGACAGTCTCAGCCACCGGCGGCTGGCCATTTCACCATCACCAAACTTTAAGCCCCCCCACTGTCGGTGCTCGCGTGTAGACCATGAGGTGCGCCCGACGACACGCGCGCTGCCAGATCGACAATCAGAAAGGGCACCCAGTGAAAAAGCCCGAAGAATTTCGCCTCGCCGCCGCGGCCGGCGCAGCTCTGATCGACATCGCAACCGTCAGCGCGATCGCTGCCGAAGTTCAGACGGCCACCCGGAGCAACTCGCAAGGCTCCCAAACCTGGGGACATTCGAACAGCACGACTGGGGACTTTGGGTTAGCGCCATCAACCTGACCGCCGCGATCACCACCTGGGCGACCTCTGGAACCAAAACCCGAAACTGTTCATCTGGAAAGCAACCGCCGACGACCCCGCCACCAAAGTCCGCCAAGGGCGGGAGACCCTCGACCAGATCAATTCACCGACAGACCCGTAGGACCCACACCGACCCAGCGACGCCGAATCTTCTCGTCACCATCGTCCGCATCACCGGCGGCAACTTCCGACTCGTCGAACGCCTGACAGGTCAAGTCGCCCGCATCATGGACGAAACCCGCCATCTAGTGCAGTGTCTCAATTTTGGTTGACTGCTTGGAGGGCGACCCGACCGCGTTGCACCTTGGCCAGGATGTCCTCGGCCTTCGCGGTCCACACGAATGGTTTCGGTTGGCCATTGTGTGCATCGAGGTACTCCTGGATTTTCGTGATCAGGTCTGGGACGCTGTGGAACACGCCGCGACGCAGCGCTTTGTCGGTCAATTCCCGGAACCACCGCTCGACCAGGTTCAACCACGACGAGGACGTCGGGGTGAAATGCAGGTGGAACTGTTTGTGCCGGGCCAACCACTGCTGCACATCGGCGTGCTTATGGGTCGCATGATTGTCCAGGATCATATGCACCTCAAGGCCTTTGGGAACTTCCTTGTTGACGGTGTTCAAGAACCTGACGAACTCCTCATGCCGGTGCCTGGGCAGGCACGACCCGATCACCTTCCCGGTCAGCACA
>JAABUI010000393.1_pt1 | contig 35559 bp, 30 predicted proteins | sample 5559111 | NCBI WGS metagenome assembly JAABUI01 (sample SAMN10711870, study PRJNA513365) | rock metagenome | isolation source: Antarctica rocks | place: Antarctica: Victoria Land, Buttleship Promontory | reverse complement strand
GTCACTTTTGAAACGAACTTTGTATTCGATTGAAGATTCAAGCTCGATTGTCAACTGCGTTTCACTCAGAAACGAATGATCAAATCGAGAACATCAACGACGTTTTGAAACAATATCTTCGAGTCTTCGTGTTCTTTATGCAGAACGACTGAGCTGCATGACTGTCATCAGCTGAATTTGTCATCAACAATCACTTCTTCGAAAGCACTCAGTGCACGTTGTTTCTAGCTAACTTCGAACAGCATTCTCGAATGAGGTTGAAATCAAAGAAGACTCAGAAGAACGTTATTGAACACTCGAAATGAATACATGTCGATCTGTTTGTTCAGAAAATGAATCGAATCAATGAAATTCTGCGAGAACAAATTGTTACGATCCTAGCTACGCACCTATGTTGGTAGCTATGTTGGTGGCTATGTTGATGACTATCGCCGGCCGCTCGCCGCTAGGCTATAGGGTTGTTCCGAGGCCAACCCTATTCAGGGTTAGCTTATGTTCTCCTGAGTCATATAGATAGCCGGCTCTTCCCTTCTAGATACTTTCCTTCCTTAGCATTTATATACTCGTTACATTACACCCATATGACTCGCTCTATGCTGGCCCCTAACACAAATGATCTTAGCTCAAGCATATCAGAAACAATTCGCTAATGTTCATCGACAACACGCTCTCAAGTATGCAATTAATGATATGATTTGATTAGATGCTCGCAATCTGATGATTCATCGACTCAGCAAGAAGTTATCTAATAAATTCGAGAAATCTTTCAGAATCATTAAAATTGTTAGTTCTCATTCTTATCAGCTAGAGTTGCTCGATGACTGATTCTGTTTCGACGTCTTTCATACTTATCTGCTTCATTCTGCGATCAACGATCTCTTATCTGAACAAATATCTCTCGCGTCGTTTTCGATAGTCTTCGTCGAAGAAGTGCTTAGCTGAAAGATGAACGAAATATTGAACTTTCGAGTAAAGAACTCTCAGCTAGAGTATTTAATTAAGTGAACTGAAATAGAAGAAAACAGTTGAGTAAAGTTTGCGAATGTGATGAATGTCATCGAAGTCATGAACGTTTATCACGCTCGAAATTTCGATCATTCGAATAAGAATTCATGAATCGCTTACGTGCAAGAAAGCAGCGACTCTGAATATGAGTCAGAGAATTAAAAGTCTCGCAGAAGCTTCGACTTCAAAAAGAAAAATCTATTGTCACGATTTTAGCATGTGTTACTTGAAAGATGTTGAGAAAAGAGATGTTAGATCACTTAGATGATGTTGAACAATATTATAGATGATGATAGATGTGAGATTATCAGTGATGTTATGAGGCTTTCTCGATACGAATGATACTCAGCGTTCATGAAGTATAAGAATCTCTGAATGATCTCTTTCTTTTCTTTCTTCTTCGTGCAACGTCTTGTATTTAAAATCTAGTTATTAGAATTTCATTCTGATTTCATTCAGCTCTCAGTTCGTGACATCGATAGAAATTGCAGAAGTCAATGAAGATCTGTACATGAGTCAACGATCGAAGCACTTTTCAGCTTCGAATCACATCTACTTTTCAAAAGTTCATTCATAGATCATTGATGAATATCAGTAGTTTTAGAAACGAGATCTTCTGAATCTTGAATTTGCACTTGTCAATGTCTATCTGCAGATCGACTTCACGAAGCTTGTTTAGCATCTTCTTCACATGAGTTCTATGTTTCTTCAAGATCTTACTGTAGATAAGAATGTCATTCAGATAGATCTGACAGAATTTATGCAGACAGTCGAACAACATGTCGTTGATATAGTGCTGAAAGAATGTTGATTCGTTGATTAATTTGAAGAGCATTACTCTATATTTATAAACATCGAAGAAAGTGATGAATGTGATTAGATTCTCACTTTCAGTGCTCATGCGAAGCTTATTGAACGTGACGATAATGTTGAATTGAATCAGATATTTACTGTCTTGAATTCAAGCGAGTACTTCATCTATCAAGAGTATTGAATAACGATCTCTTTTGATCAGAACATTCAGTTTTTGATAATTCACGCAAAAGCGAAGACTATCATCTTTCTTTTCGACGAATAGTATTGACGAAGCGAATGAAGCTTTGCTGAGTGTAATAAACTTCTTCTTCAAATTCTCTTCTAAATACTTCTTGATCTTCTGCAACTTGTGATTCAACATGAAGTACAATTGACTTCTAGAAGATTGACTCTCATCTTCTAATTCAATCTTATGATTATATGATCGATGCAAAGACAACTGAGTTATCTTTTCTCTATCAAAAACGTTCAGAAAGTCATGATAGACTATTGAAAGCTTCTTCTTCAGTTTCTTTAATGACATGACAGAGATCATTTCATTCAGTTTCGCTGAATCTTTGATCGAGCTAAGCATCTTGTTGATTTCACTAATGATCAATGTAAAGATCTTGACATTGTTCTTCTTGACTAAAGTTCGATAAGCAGCGACTTTAATCATGACAATATTGATGAGCTCTTTCTTCTTCAATGACTGAATGAATTCATGTTGATCGAGATCAACTTGAGTGCTTTGCTTTCATATGAGAGCTGATTCAATGAATTGATTCACTGATTTCGAATTTGTAGTTCGCTTTAAGATGATCGTTGACATAGACATCAAGTTCTTTCATTTCATTTCACAGATCTCGCTTGATTCAAGTCTATGAAATGCTGATTGACTGCTTGCTTTCGAAACAATAAGTTTCAAGATTCGAATATTTGATGAAGATATCAATCGATCGTTTGCAGAATCTATCAAAATTTGATTTCTTTTCAATCAGAGATTGTCAATGATTATCTTGTGCTGATCTAGACGAGTTATTAATAGAGACATCATTTCATTCTTATGTTCTTGTATAGTGACTGAAATATACAGAGCATGTGTAATAGATCTTCGATCGAAGATTTCATCATATGAACGAATCGACTTCAATTTGAACAGTGAAATTGACTAAATATCAAAGCGTTCACATAGCTCTGAAATCAATGAATCATTTATGAACATCATGTCAGTGACTTCGATGTTTATCAGAGCGAAAGATCGAAATATCTTTTCTAGATTACTCAAGATGACGTCAACAATAAACGACTTGAAATCAAATGAATTATCGAGCATATTGATGAAGCAAAATATGAGCATGTCGCTCTCAGTCACTACTTTGACGAGAGCAGATCGTTTTTCAAATTCGCTGCGATTTCATGCATCTGAGCTGACTCGAAGCAGTCGTGTGCTCTATGTTCTGACTTCTTGCATTTGAAGCAGAGTTCTTTCTTAAACAACTTCTCTCTAGCAAAATCAACGTTCGATATTCTGAGTTTCTTTCATGCAAAGATTGAAGCTGAGATCGCAGTAGTGATCGTCGTTGAGATGCTAGCAGTAGAGCGAGCGACTTGAGTAGTTGATGTCTTGAGAGCTGATCGAGCATTCAATTTCGTCAATCAAACGTCGACTTGCATGCAGATGTCAACGAATTCGTTCAAATTCATAGTTCGTTCGTTGATCGTGACTCGCTGAAGATTTGAGCTAATCTTATGCTGAAGATCATCTAGTAGAGTTTCGTTATTGTACTCTAGTTTCGCACTAAGTTTCTGAAATTTCATTCAAAATTCATGAAAGAAGATCTTATTTTGATACAGCTTCAAGAACTGTCGTTGAGTCGTGTGATGTCAATTGAGATCATCGTACATTTTATTTATGATTGACAGTAACTTTTCTGCTTCAAGAAACGAGTTCGTGATCGTGTTTCTCATTCGAAATGCTATGTGTTTGATCATCATTTCACTGACTCGACTTTTTACATATGCAATCTTCATTTCTTCGATAGAAAAATGATTCTTGTTCATCTTCAGCTTGTTTCACATTCAAAACAATCAATTATTCAAATTCTGCTTCGAATCTTCAAACAAAGACGAGTCAAATAGCTTGATTGACTTCGAGAATCGATCTTTTGAAATCAAAGTGCTTAGTCGACTTGATGTTGCTTCTAAATGATGTATAATCATGTTCTTTTTCTTCATCTCTTTCTGTAAATGCATTCAAACAGCATTCAACGTTATCTGCGTAGCTTTCAACTCAGTGTTGATAGCTTTCAATTCGATGTTGATCTTGTTGACATCATTCAACATCTGAATCATGTCATTGTGAGTCTTGATTTCGATGTCATGCTGTTGACATATGTACTTGATAAAGACAACGAGATCGTCTGTCTCATGAGCGCTTATTCAAGCATTCAGTTCAGTGCTGATGCTGATCTTGATCATTTCGTGATCAAAAAACAACGCGTTCGTGTTCTCTTCTTCTGTATTCAATGATGCATTCGTGTCTTTTTCTTCTGATGCTGTTCAATTCTGTGATAGAAGTGATTCTTTTCTAGCATTTTGAAGTTCATAGCGAGCAATGCTCATTGATTCTGATTCTAATTCTGTGCTTTTAATCATTGTGTGAGTAGAAAATTGCTGATCGAGATTCAACTGAAATTTCTGGTTTCAGTTCTAGAACAACGCGTTCGTGTTCTTCTGTTCTGATGACGAACTCAGTAAAGAGTTAGTCTAGAGCAACATGTTCATATTCTTCTGTTCTTCTGTTCTAGAAATTTCTTGATTTCTAACGAGTTTTCTGAACTCGATTTTCGAATTTCGATTCTGATTTGAGTGATGTAGCTTGTTTTTATATCGTTTACATGTCGATAGCAAGATTGATGAGCTTTGAACTAATGTTATGAGTCTGCATAGAGCGAATCATATGAATGTATTCTAACTAGAAGTTCAAAGCTGAAGTAGAAAGAAGATGCAACATGACGTGAGTTTTACTCATGAAGACACGCTAGATCGCTAGCGTGTCAACAATAGTTTTACTCACAGCTCTATACTAGTCTATGTTAAACTAATCAGACTAATCAGAGATAACAGAAATGCATGCTTGCAACAAAGCTCTTCTACAATACTCTAAGAAACGCAGTGAGAAAGATCTGAGATGCAGTCACTTCGAAGTAATTAGATGAGCTAATTGACTTCATGTCAGCTCGCTGTCAGATCGTTATTGATGCAGATGAAAAGCAGACTGAATATTAAGCATATATAGTACTTTGAATAAACTGCATACTACGATATCTGAGATAATTGTTGTTAGCATGTGACACAGCATTATATCTAATTGAACATAGTCTTTATGCAGTTTATTCAAAGTACTATATATGCTTAATATTCAGTCTGCTTTTCATCTGCATCAATAATGATCTGACAGCGAGCTGACATGAAGTCAATTAGCTCATCTAATTGCTTCAAAGTGACTGCATCTCAGATCTTTCTCACTGCGTTTCTTAAAGTATTGTAGAAGAGCTTGTTCTGATCATCATAATGCTTTTGTATTCAGTTTTTCATATTGTTTCACACAGCTTCGATGAGATTCAAATCAAATGAATATGAAGATCAGTTTATAACGTGTATATCTTTATTCTCAAGCTCTTCTCGAGTATATTTTGCTGCATGCTTGAAAGCATTGTTCTGCATGAAGAAGAGATTCTGTTTCATTCTCATTCAGTCGTGTATAACAGATACAATATGCTCACAATAGAATTTCTTGTTGATTTTATCTCATTCTTTCTTTCAGAATATACAGAGCTCTTTCATTGATTTCGAAAAACATTCTCAAAACATTCATTCATTCTTTCTTGAAAGATGAGACACAATACAGATGAGATCATACTCTTCATGAAATCGTTTAGTGATTCATATTTTGCAATGATGATTGTTGTTGACTTACGTTTCATCACTTCACAGTATAGTTTATCACTGTTTCTTGATTCAGTTAAGATGCTCATGTGCTCAGACTAGTTGAAGTAATCGATTTTTCTTCGAAATTGAAGACTTTCTTCTTGCTATTCATCTGAAGAATTCTTTCTTTTTAAGTGCTAAATGTATGACATCTTCAGAAACATCTCATCTCAGCTTTCAAGAAATGACTTTATACGACATCTGTTAATTCTTCATCGAAGCACATACAAATTCAATTAGAAATTGCAGAGAATCGATGTCGATAGTAGACTTTCGTTTTCATAAATGTCGTTGCGAAGTGAATTGTACGAAGCATGCATATTGAATCTGACGAAGCGTGATTTTCATGAATTCGACTATTTTGGAATATTTTCATTCAATGCTTCGTAGAGTTTGAGCCTGAAGTCGTAAATCGCATGTCAACTTCTTCTGTTTAGTAGATGTAGTAGAAGCTTTCATATTGATATAGGTAGAAAGGTGGGTAGATAGGTAGGTAGGTAGATGTACGTAGGTGCGTAGTAGCTGACTGAGAAAGGGGAGCTGAATACTTTGCTCGAAGCTAGTGAAGCTAGCAAGGGGGTTAAGCGAATGCGTTAACAACAATTACCCCGGCAAGGTAGTAAAGGCTATGTTCAATTAGGTATAGTGCTGTGCCACGCGCTAACAACAATTACCCCAGATACCGTAGTATGGCTCCCTAAAGTACGAAGCAACCCCACTACCCCAGCGATCATGCGGTTTCCTGCGACACTAAGGCTCCCTGTGGATGAGAAGCAGCCAATGAGACGGCAGCTGTAGACCATAGACGCTCTAGCCCTTTCTTAGGGCATACTGTGTAATGCAGGCCCCCCGGAAATATCCCGTCTACACTTGCCAGGCATAAGGTACGGAGTACAATACATAGAACTAGTACGTTTTAAAAGAGTCTACCGAGGTACCTTACTCTATGGAATCGTCAAAGACTCAGATAGTCTTAAAAGATATGATATATATCCCAAACTGGAAACATATCATTTTGAGGAAAAGACTCGGATAGAACTATACGGGCCCTTGAAAAATCTCGGTCAGTCATGCAGAAATCAAAAAGAGAAACCCCACGAAAGTGACGGATGGCACTATTCTAGACGTTGAAAGGTCGTTGAAATTGCTGGCCTCGGCCTATTCTAAATCGCACTCACACGATATGCTTCTCCCGCCTCCATCTCCTGTTGAAGATGCTTTGTGCTCATTCCATCTACGACCATTGAACAAACTTACTCCAAGGCAGCTCGTAACGCTTACCCAATACCTTTTATGGCTTACCGGTTCATTCTTCGTTCCGCGTACTTTTGCATGCGAAGTCTGTGGCTGAGTAGCACTCACCTATGGCCGTGGTCTCATTCCTCCTTCGTCTCACTGGTCCCGAGGTCAAATCAAGCCCGCGACTTTGTCAACTTTCTCACTTTTCGGCATAAGTCCATGAGTGCGCATTGTAATTTTCTGAATGTTGACCGTTAGGCGCAGCGGAGAATCATGGGTTCAGGACGCAAACATACCGAATCTAGCTCCAGGTTCTCGGGACACGGAACCTTCAGCGGTTTGCAGCCTGCCGCACATCACCACATCTTGCCCGAGAGGCTGCCACTTGACGTCCTGAAACTTGACGGCCGGCTGAAGTCTACCCATTCCATCATGCCTAGTAGGCGGACTGACCACGACTCCTCCTCGTCCGAGGTACGTCGGCGCCACAGTGACGACAACTGATTTGAGAAAACAGGCATTCTCTGGCTGAAGTAAATCATTGATGACCATGCCGCCCCCTTCAATCATCACACTTCGAATACCTTCTGCGGCCAAGGCTTTCAGCACAGCTTCCCATCTGAGCCTCCACTTCTTGTCGAAGTCAGTGAGTCCAAGATACTTCCCACCGTAGTATTTGAGCATTTCCAGCCGCATTGGGTCCATAGCAAAACCAGGTGCGATGATAATCCATGGCCCTCTACCTTTGCCATCCTGAACGGTCTTGAGTATTCTCGACTGCGGTGTAACTACCCACCTCGCACCTGGATCGATAATGACAGGTCGAGGCTGTCCTTCCCATCCCAGCCCTCCATAGCCACCTACACCTTCCAATCGGCAGTTTAGACCTGGGTCATCCGCAGTAGCTGTACCAACTCCAATCAAGATTGCATCGTGTTTTGAACGCAGGTAGTGTGTCATGGCTTTCGTTTCAGGTCCTGACAATATAGTTTGCAGACCAGGTGCAAGAGTCAGTGAAGAGTCCATCGAGGTGGCGTAGGTGAGCGTCACGTGCGGGAGCCCACCATTGATAGCAACCAGATCTTTCGGAGGTAGATACGGCTCGAGAAATGCGCGAGATTCTTCAGGGAAGCGTAGCATGCCAGGTATCATGGGCGAAGTATTAGTCAGTGCAGGATCAACCATGGGTGTGTCACCATTTGTAAGGTGAAGCGGGGGTGTATCGCTGTGCCTGACTATGCCGTTCCCGTGATCATATTTGTAGCCTTCATGTACTCGGAGTTGTTCACGATGGTTTTGCCGCCAAGCTTGGGATGCGTTGCGGACGTCGTTCCTACTCAGATGCCTCCCTCCAGCCGCCACAAGGCTCTCCGTATCTTCGCCCATGACCGTAAAGACCGACGCCGGCATGTAGCCTTTCATCACCTCGGACCTCGCAATGTCCATGAGAACACTCGTTCGTTTGATCTTATCCAAATGATCCAGATCATGAGTGTGCTGAGTCTGGTCTCCCACCTGCGTGATGGTATAGCAACTATATCCTCCGTCATAGCGAATCGTCTTGAGTCTCATCTGGCATGTTCCGCCTTCACGGATCTGCTTCTTTCGCGACGGCTTGCCTTCTGGTCTGGGTTTGCTGGTGTCCTTTGGTGTATAGGTCGGCCGTTGCAGACGGCATGCGTAGTAGTCGGTAGTGTAGCGTCCAGTCTTGTCTGTGCCGGCCCTATGCTGCCTAACCCAGACATTGTCGACGTATGGCCAATAACGCTCAAATTCGTCAACTTGAAGTTCGATCTTGTCCTTGATCTCAAAAAGGCGTTGTCGCACGGCCGCTAAATCTGATGGAGGCCGAAGTAGATCATTGATGTTTCGAGCGGGTGTTGGTACGTTCCCTTCAACTTCAACCCCAGGGTCCTGGCCTACGACAGTATTCGGCGGTATATTCTCTTCCAGCTGTCCGACACTGTTACCTTCTCCGTTGCCAAGCGGTTCAACATCGCTCATCTTTACTTCGGCCTCTCGGGCCTACTGACGGCCCAATAGTCATTCAAAGCCTTAGTAGCGGGCTAGCAGTCTCCCCACTGATAAAGTATCCGCGAATGGCCGACTTTTAGAAAGCCATGGCCGAGCCAGTTGTTCAGAAAGTAGGAACGACAATGTAGGGTCGAGAATCTTCGAGACCTCTAGCTCCTGGTCCACCACATTAGTATCCATATCTTTTGCAAAGCAGTATGAAGAAAGTTACTTACCTTAAAAAAATACAGAAAAGCTTGGAAGCTTGATGTAATGTCAGAGGTTAAGACTAGCGAGTGTGCGGTCTACAAGGGATTTGCGGAATTATGCCGCGATACTCTCGTACAGCATGCGTTAGTGAATTAGTGAACTAGATGGACACGAGACAATACAATTGGGTATGCAAGTCACTTGAAATGGGGCAATGGATGGTAGACAACATTCACCATGCAAGTCATCTATGCAAGAGCTTGAACTCCATATCGCTGTTTGGGGTATCGCTAGGAAACATACAGCGTCCAAGCCTGACGTGAACTGTTCGCAATGCTCCTTGCAACGCGCCTGAGCTTGCCTTCCAGAACGACTAGCCAAATTTGCCCGCAGTAGAATCCTTGAAGATAAAGTAAAGATCACGACCTAGAAGATCCCGATCCTAGCACTGACTCATTAGAAGCTCCAGCGTCGTCTATGCCATCCACGCCCAAAGCCGCCAGATGTTCCGCTCTTCTAGCTGCCTCAACCTCATCTGGCTCGGTAACAACCACATCTACCGCATCAAGCTTCTCGTCTTCATCATCAGCATGTTTTCCAGCCAGGCCAAGTTGAGCCAAGTTCTGGTTGCGGCGTGGCTTTAGCTGCAGCATTTGAGCAATGGGATAGTAGTATGCGGCTTTTTCTTGACTGCCTGAAGACTTCTTGGTTTGTCCCAAGTTGGTGCTGGCTATTTTGTCTTCCAGCTCGGGATCGTGCAAAGCAAGAGCAATATCTTTGTATGGCTGATTGGGATTGCCAGATTGACGAGCAGTATCGTAGATGCGTACATGGTCATAGCGAAAGGACCCCGCGCCATCTGCGTTTTTCTTGGTGTATAGCGCCGCGTTGTCTTTGTCAGGATTATCAACATCAAGCTTTTTCTTAATCTTGTCCGCCGTGTGCTCGTCAGCGGGAAGGAAGAACTGGTAGCTGAAGTCTGGGCCATTTGGTGCAGAGTTGTGTGCAGGGTCAGCTTCATGAGCAGCTTGCCTTGCTTTGAATTCGGCCTCAATTTCGGGTTTCATCTCCATAGGGTGCATCAACCCAACGTCCATGCGTGTATCGCGCTTTTTGATAGACTGTGTCGGGTTCGAATTAAATTTCGTGACCATGAAGGCTCCTGAGTCGGTAACGGCGTTGAGATCTGGAATGATGGGGTAGGCAGCAACCAGCTTCAGTTCTGGTTTGGTAGGATGCTTTGGTTTGTTCCAAGCTTCGGCCTCGGCTGGAGCTATAGCAGCGCCTCGAATGTTCTCCTTGGTGTCAGGACCGGTGTAAGCATCTTTGGGGTTCGCGATGTCAAATCCTTTAATAGCCGCTCGTAAGACGTTGACCGGCTCGTCCTTCGTAGTATCCGCAAGCTTGCGAGCCTTGACAGTAGGCTTGGCGGGGCTTTTGGAAGAAGCAGCTTCTGCACGGGCGCGACTTGCATCGGAGGAAATGTACTCGGTACGACGTAGGAAGCTGTGACCGCCAGGCTGATATTTCGGCTTGCCAAGTTCCGACAGAGGACGTAGAAGAGCTTTGTCTTTGGGATGGACAGGAGGAGGGACGAGAGGTGCTTGGATGGCTGGGTATTGGAGCGTCAGCTACAGTATTGCAGTGAGTAAGGCATGTAATCCAGTGACTTGGCTTACAGCTCTCATCTCCATCGAAAATCCCTGGCATGCCCACCAGGTTGATCGGCATACCAAGTTCAGCATCTGCCTCGATGTTCAATGGTTGCTTTCTCGAAAGACGAGAAGCAAAAGCGGCAGAGGTGTAATAATCCAAGCCTTCCACGGGAATATCTAAAAGCTTTGGAGCTCCTGGGGGTGGAGGCAAGGCATTCTCATGGCGAATGCGAGCGATGTAATCCTGGTGGTAGTTTTTCTCCGAGCGAGCTGCAACAGTACTCATTTTCAACGTCGGCGAGGGTAGTAGGAGACTCAATGGGTGGTGGAAGTCAGACGTTGGTGGGCTTGGACTTGGTCGGTGGAACTGTGTTTTCGCAACAAAGTTGAAGTACCTTAGCCTTTAGGTCACCGTACTTCTAGATAACACTAAACCTCTTGGTGGTCTTGGTATCACGGTCATATCGGATTTTACATCAGAAGTCATGATTGGTGGGGTAAGCGAGGTAGGGCTTGTAGAGGTTGTGGAAGAAGATGGCTAGTACAGCCCTCGGCAACATAGCTACATTACGATTCTATAAGGATCTATCCTTTATATTGACTATTTTGGTGTTCTACTCAACTAAGAATTAAGAAGCCAATGGGAGTCACGATCTCGATCAATAGCGTCATGATGAAGCATTCAGCTTTTCAAGTCTGTTAGATATAATTGTCATACTGATCGAGAGTGTTGAAGCTTCGAGTACATAGATAGAGGGGAAGATGTCCCTCATATCATTCGAGAATGTGAAAAGCTAAGATGCATAGATACAAGAGAAGATTCCACCTGTACTAATTGAGAGTGTTAAAAACCTTGCACGGATCGTTCGTTCAATGGAGCATGGCTGAGACAATATGAGGATTCGCGTTTATCCAAATGATTTAGACTAAATAGTGATCCGTGGACATCAGATCCAGTGATCCAGCAGCTGCGGTTAAATGACAAGATTGTGGTGATGCTGGTTGTGCCTCTTCCCGTACATATCCATGCATCCTGTACTGCACTGTTCGTCTTGGAGGCGTGTCATCTAACGAGGACTTGGGGGTTGCAGACCAGCCGACTTGAGCCTAGAGTCTCCGGTAAACGAAATACTTGTCCAATGGCGTCATGAGCGTAACTTCTTCCCCCTTCGACTTTTTTGGTTGATGCCATCATCCCTAAGGCGCTTTCTACCTCGCCGGCTTGCCTTCGGTGCGGACTGGCTATTTTGAGGTTCGAAGGCGACATCGGCAAATCGGCGCCCCACCCCTGACATGTCTGAGAAGGTAAAGCTATCGTTCTGGCTATTGATAATGGCACCGGTGGTACGAGCAGCAACTGGCAATGGTGTATAATGCTCTTCGATTTCGCTACTTTCCGCAGCCATCATGTGTAGCCACCATAGAGCCAGATTAACAGTCATAACTTCACATTCCTCATCTGCCGCAATCGCATCATTCTCCCATGGGATCGCTTGAAACTCCAGAATTCCAGTACTACGGGCACGAGTTGCAGGTGTCGGATCAGAACTCTCGAACGACCCTTGAATGTCAACGGCCGACTGTGAGTCGGTCTCTGATCCTGGGCGGATCCGTAGAACGACGAGCTCCTTGTCGGTAATTACATATCCGTACCGCGAATTGGATCTGACGCAGTAAGAGAAGACTTGAGTTAACGGTCGAAGCCAATCTATCTTCTTATGATTGAAATGCACCTGTCCAAGCTTGATTAGGCCGCTTGACCATTTCTTACTCAGCTTGGTGTCCCCAGGCAAGACGTTCTTTGGTTTGCTAATGCGAGTAGTCGGCCTTTGTACCCCTCCCCAGTCCGGGCGAAGTTTTGAATTAGAGGCCGGATAATCGGCTTGACCGCCTCGGACCATGTGTATCTTCCCGTGGGTCAGACGGTTGTCAAGATAACTCTGGGCTGTCGATAGCGCATCGGCCATCATTGAATGGTTCCATTTGACAATCAGGCACTCTAGGGAATTCTCGTCGTGAATTTCGCGGAAGGGAAATTGAGGGATCGCCGAGAAGTCTTGGAAAGCAAAGTGGCTTGTCAAAACCTCCTGTAGCTGACCGCCGTAAATGGATTTGAGCGAATTGAATTCGAAATCTTCCCACACCTCGATCTTCCGCGGCGTTTCCCAAATGTCACCTGTTGATTTGGTATTGCCCCCCGGGCGACACATATCGCCATTGATGACAGGGTTCTCGCTTCTGAGATATTCTAACAGAGATTTCTCGTGACCTGGCATGGTTGAATGGTCTCAAGTCTTGGGTTCTGTAAAGAGGTCTCGAGTACTCGATGGAGATTTCTTTTAGCAATTGGTTGATACACTTTGAGCGACAATATATATAACAGTGATAGCCTGATCAGTGTCAAAGACTCGTCGCTGAATTTCTAAAAAAGGGTATGCATTATGCTGAAACTGCATTGCAGTGCAGCAGGGCGGCGAGGTGAAAGTCCACGAATCAACCCAAGAACTCCCAGCGCTTAGGTTGTGTTACCCAATCATGAACATAAGGGATGGTCGTCAGCGTAGATACACAGTAAGCCAAGTAAGAAGAAAGGCTGGGCACCCAAATTTGTAATTGGTGTTCGTTTTGCATGGAAAGGATGCCAGAGCTTACAAAGTCTCTTGAAGGCGGCAGGCGGCGAGATGGCTCAACGCGTATGGTTATTCCACCGTCGGGACGAATCCAATGGTTGGCGAATGATACCTCGAAGAAAGGCACAGAAGATAAATACGAAGGTAGGTGGGTACCTAGTCAGTTCGTCTTGCGGTATTCCGTAGTTCGAAGCGCAATGGAGGGACGGGTCGGACCGCCATTCGTTCACTGCGGGGGAGTTGGGGTGTGGGGGGTACTGTACTGTACCAGTAGTATCCTAGTCGTTAGGCCAGGTCTAGACTCGGGAGTCTCCAGCAGCGACTAAGAAAATGAATAGAGGTTCCAGCGTCCAGGAAGGAGGCAGGATCATAGAGGATCGCAATTTCACAAGCAAAGACTACCATACGGAATACTTTAGGTACCTTACTAAAGGCATCATACGGTTTTACTTTACCTTATGGTACGCCGTACTGCTCCAATTGACTAGATGCGGGGGTCCGTGCTGTTTTGATACATATCGCAAAGAGTCTATCACCTATCACCTATCAGTTTCCCTCCTTTTCCCTTGGTAAGAAATGAGACCCGACCTATGCAAGGGATTTATCCCCGCGCAAGGTGAAATTGCAATGCGCCGGCTGAGGCCCTTTGGTCGACATGCGATCTTGGCGCTTCCACGTCCAGCTGGAAGCTTTCTGCAACCAGCTCGATTGGTCGCCCGCTATTGTATTAGGATTTCATCCTTATCTACCTGAGGCACCACCCTTTCTCAGGCCTGCACTCATGGCATGGCCGTTGAATGTTTTCGCCTACCCAATATTAGCTCAATATGTCTGCGCTTCCTCGTTACACCAAGCCTCTTCCTGAGTGCGAAGGTCCGAAACTCCATCCCTTGAAAGGTCGTCGATACACCATCAAATTCCTACGTCTTCTAAGCGACATCGAATCAGAGGGGCACGCGCACGTATTCGAAGTCTCTATGGGCTCGAAGAAATATGCGCTGAAGGTGGTAAGGAGATGCCTCCCAAGAAACCAACCCCTAGTGTTCCGTTGACACGATTGAATTGTCACAGTTCAAGTTTTATGATGACGAGGAAGACCGAGAAGGTTTATTCGGCATAGAGAAGGACCTTGTCCCGGTCCATCTTTTTCAGGCCCATATGGATCCTTTTTACAACGAGTGCCGCGCCTTTGGGCGCATTATTGAGTCCAACCAGAATGGCAAGATTGCGGTTCGCTGCTACGGTCATCTAGCTATTCCCGCCGAGAGGGAAGAGGAACTGAAACAGAGGTTTAATATAGAAACCTGGAACCGACCTGACGAGGAACGCGCGTCCAAAAGACAACCATTTCGAGCCATCATGAAAGACTTAGTTCTCGGAACCGTTCCATTCACCGACAAGCAGGTGAAGAAGATGTTGAGAGATCTGAAGAGATTGCGTCGGCTGGGTATCTACCCAAGGGATGTGCAGGCGAGGAACTATGTGGGCGGCTTGCTTGTGGATATGAGTATCGCCATAACTGAGCCTCACTTTCTTTTCAACATACGACCGAAGTGGCATGTGCGTGAAGTAAAGCTGGCGGACCTGCTCTCGTTTGATACAATGATGGAAGAAGAGAAGATTAGAACGTGGCACCGTGCAGCAAGAAACGAAGAATATTGTGGGAAGCTTCGGTCGCAGAAGGCCAAGAACAGCTCCTCGAAGAAGTGAACTTCGGGGTGCTGATTCGATCCGTCCAAGATTCGCAACTTCGAACTTGGCGCTGATGGCTCCCAGATGTAAACTTCCTGGCATAGCATTGCCAGCGGAGCGCCGGGCCCGATGGCATTATTCATTGGAGAAAGACCGGTACGATTTGGGCAAGAACCAAATAGCCATGCCGATTACACAAACAAGAGATAGACCGTGTCAACATTGACGTATTCCATATCGTTCTTATTCAAATTCTCCCTGTCGCGGACGCACGAAGGTTCAGATTTGGAGACGACAATTGCGACATTCTGCCGTCCAGTGGCATAAGTGACAAACTCTTGCGCGGTCCTTTCATTGAGTGAAGTTCTGGGACGAGGAAAGCACCAGCGGCCGACTGCGGGCAGACCTCTGTTGGCAGAGGCACAGGCATTGGATGATATGAAACAAAGGGATATGGGAATTTTGAGGAGATGGAGGAGATAACGAACAACATCAAGGCAACATGGTTGATCGATACGAATAGGGAGGGAAAAGGGTTTGGTAGCACATCCCTCTATCTCTATTCGTCGCTGAAGATACTAATGAGCTGCGGAGTTGAGTTAGTGGTGCAAGACGTTACAGATGTCGCCTGGGAACCACCTTCCTTTACTCACCCTGCAGTACCTCCCCAGAAGTATAATATAGTCTTGGCTCTCACCGAAGCCCAAACTGGCCTGCACATCTTACCACAATCAGGACAAATCTGCAGAGGTCCTTGGGCGTCCAGTGGATCTTGGGCTGTGAGTAAGGTTAACAAGGGACAAGGGCACAGTATAGTTACACTTTCGCAGTATGACGCCCGATCCTTTTTCCGTACGGAAAAATAATCTCTGCAGGGGCCCTCCTGGAATTGATACGACCAGGTTTTTGGGTGTTTTTAAATAAACGGGGAATGGCATGATGGACGGATATGGCATTGCGCGGTTTTCTGGGAATTATTGTCTGTTGCGGCCGACATCGCTTATCTCGTCCACTTACCTTGGCGTACCTGAATCAGGATACTTCGAAGCCCGACGTACATCTTAGTGACCCTTTGCTTTTCACACTCCTTGTCATTACCATCCTTTTTCTCATGTCCCTCAAGCCAATCTTGTCTGATCCTCACCGCCTCCTCAGTTTTCTATTGATCAAACATGTAATGCTTTAACGCATTCCTCCCCTACCAATTCGTTACATGCGGATCAGCCTCCATGTCCAAGAGCAGCAAAATCACACCGTCTAAGCCTCTTTGAGCAAAGGCGTCTCATCACATCGGGGATCCCTCGTCTCATCATCAACCCCGGCGTCAACTAGCAGGCGCACTATATTTGGCCCGCACCTTCAAGATGCCGATGTATTACTGCTTTACCGCTGCCGTGATCATGGTTCATGTTGGTGCCGCACGACATGAGATATTGCATACTGGCTGTGTAGCCGGCGATTGGCGGCTAGAAGGGATGGGGTGGTGCTGCGATAGGTTGCATGGTCCGTGAAGTGAACAAACAACAGGATAGAAGGATTTCACCTCTCTAGAAATCGAAGTAATCTCCTCTGGAGACTTCGGATGTCGTTGACCATGTCGCTTAGAGCTTGATGAGTAGACATGGCCTCACCGGCGATGCTGATAACAGATGCTATGATCGAAACCGGATCCCCCATGTTTCCACCATTCTTGCCCAGAACTTGCGATATGAACCCTTGTAATGATGTCTTGGGCGTAGACGTTCTGCTTCACCTTCGTGTCACCAGCTAAAGTAACACAAACTGGCTCCGTTAGAAGGAACGGTCTTGCTCAAGCGTCTTAAGGAAGTGGACAATCATACTTCCAATAATACAGTAAAACCTCCCTATAACGATATTCCACATAACAATATCCTCTTTGTAACCATATATTCTCAAGAGCCCAACAGGGGTTAGTTTGTATGTACGCCCGCTTTTGATATAGCGATATCCTCCTGGTAACGGTGTGGTTCAGGTTGGAATTTGGATGTCGTTATAGCCAGGTATTACAGTACCACGTATGAACCATAACCAGCACGACTAAAGGCCCACTCAAAACCCACACAAAACCATAAGCTCAGCGCAGAATATTTCAGGCTACAAGAGGACGAAACGCCAATTATACAAAGCTCCCCACTACGTAGAATAGCATTGCATAGGGAAAGAAGAAGTTGAGGATGAAGATGACCTACTCAGCCTGTTGCAAGCATCATAATCCTTCGCTCCGCAGCCAGCCCTCCGTCCTCACTTGCGGGATCTCCATCTTCCACCCGTTCTCCAGTCTCTTTGTACTCATCAACCAAAATCCGCGATTTCAATTGAGACACGGTCTTTGGGAACAAACCGTGAATTCTGGCAGTTGGAAGGCTGACGACTAGTGGGTGAGAGGAAATCTCGACTGATGACGCTAGAGTAGCGTGAGTAGGCGGCGATATCTAGTCTTTTGTATCTACTCACTCATGTGTTCTTTGATATGGGATCTGACAAAAGTCAACGTACAACAAGCGACAATTGTCGACTACGCTAATTTCGGCCTCCTTCAATCAACCTATCCATCATGTATACAGGCTCGCATTGCTGAAACGCTCTGACGATGTAGACAGCTAGCCAAATCGAAAGATAAATCTATCAGGCCGGATTCATGAAAATAGGTTTGATGCATAAGGTAGCGTCCAATTTGATGTTATGCTTCCTCGCTTGTTATTGTACGTTGATTTTTGCCAGGCACTGATGGATGATAACATTAAGATGTTGATGAATAGAAAAAATACCGAGAAAACGTCACCAAGCCGATCCGATCGCTAACAAATACTCGACACTCTCGAAACATTACAGGAAAGAGTCTCCATCCCCCCGACTTCCCAATAACCACCCACCCAAACTTCTCCCACCCGTTCTTCGAGACCCATTATCACAACCCTCTCGAGAACCAAGAACACACGACAGCAGAGGTTCGCTGGCCAGTGCTGACCTAAATACTAATCTGCCGGTTCAAGGCTTATGTTTGGTAGAGTATCAGTTCATAAGAGTTAAGTTATAAACATAAGTTCAACTGAAAAGAAATTGCTCGATTTTTTATTTCTATGTTAATTAACATATTATTCTAAGATATGCTAATGATGAAGAAAGATGCATCTCAGTGTGAGAAGTAACAAGTATAGTCGAAAAATGGATCTGTGATCAGATCGCTCTTAACTCCCCTCTGGCCCCAGCCAGTACGCATCCGTGTCTGGATTGTTTGTCTCGGCGTGGGTTTCTTACGTGTATAGGCGCAAAAAGCGTCGATCAGGATCCTATCGCAATGAAGTTCAGCAACATATCTATCATCAAGCTTTCGAAGGGGACCAATTTAGAAATCATAGGACTTGTCCCAACCTACTAACCTGCATGGCAAGAACCCACCCCGTAACCCCAACGAAGACAGGCGAATGCGGAACAGATTTCGCATCCAACCACGACGCCCAAGCATCAAGATCCGCCTTCGTCTCCACCCCCCACGTCACTGGATCGAACATCATATCGTTACTGGCCTGTTGGGGGTTCAGGCGCAGCTCGAGTACCGTGCGGCCAAAGGAGGGCATCATCATCTCAACAGCGTATCGCTCGCCGGAACTGTTGATATGGTCGAGGGTGGTGATACGTGACGCCCCCATGACGGCTGCATACCAATCGATGGAAACGTTGATGTTCGAGACGGGGAATTTGAGATGGTGGATGCCAGATACGGGCGGGGCGATCGGCTGCTTGCAGGTGCTGTTTGTTGCTGTAGCGATAGCGGTGACGACAGCGAAGATCGTGCCTAGGAATAGTCTTGAGTAATACATTTTCCTCTCGGCTGTCCCTGACAGGCGGGCTTGGATCGCTGCAGGAAGTTTTTGTGCAGCAGATTGACTGGGGCTTTAAACACCTTTTAAACGCAATGGAGTCAGGGCATGCCGGAATAACAGCCAAACAGGACCTGAATCTCCACCTCTCAACAATGCATTAGCCATCATGTTGAGCTGACTACTACTCTTGTACTGCGCCGCATCCTTCAGCGATGCAGCCGAAAGCCAAAATCGAAAATCGAAAAAACCAAACTGGTAAAACTAAAAACAAATCAAAATCTACATCAAAATCATTCAAACAGTAATGATAAGCCTTCTGTTTCATTAAACCACTATTCATGAATTAAAATCATCATCACCTCTCTCCCTATCCCCATCCCCACTCCACAACCACCCACCCACCCCCCCAAACCCACAAAACACACACACCAACACCAGAGATTCGCTAGCATTCTTCGACGCACCTACTAATCTACCGAATCAAAGCCCAACTTTTCGTGCTTGAAAGCAGACCAGAAACGCCCAACTCCCCTTAATCTATCGCAGTTATGTACATAGAAGAACGGTCTTTCATTCCTAATTCCGTTGTATGAAAACACGAAGTGTTTTTTGGGGCCGAGTTGACGTCCTCTTTTCCGGTTGGGTACGGTAGGCTGCTTGGTTTGGAGAGATCGTTGGGTGGTTTTTGGTGTGCCTGGGTGCGGGGGCCATGGACTGTACATAGGTGCAGGTGTGTGAGATGGTGTGGGGTGTTTGGTAATGCTTTTGGGGCCGATCTGGGAAAGGGGTTCACTGCTTCGAATGAGGTGTTTGCAGTGACGTGCTGGTTGAAATCTTTGATGGAAGGATATGAGATTTCTCGTTTGGAATCTGTGGGAAGGCATTTGAGAGGGTTGGTTGCGCCTTTCACTTTTCTTATGTGGTGAAAAGCAATAGAGTTTCAAAGTGGATAAAAGACTTCGCTCGGATGGAGTGTTGCTATGAAAAAAAATCAGGCGCTCAGTCGCCAAATATGTACACATTAATGCCGTCGACGGCAATTAAAAGGGTTATCAAAAACGACCAAACCTCCCCATAATCTCTATCCCTAATCCGGGCAAAGCGGCAAATTCTTATCAGCAAAACAAAACGTATGCGCCACCCTACAAGCTGCGTACGTGATAACAGCCTGGTTATCCGGCGGCGCCCCAGGGATCGTCACGGGCAGATCAATAGCATAGGGCCCATTGACACCTTCGCCACCAACACACTGCGAGTCGGGCCCCAAGAGGTTGTGAGAGTAGTACAGCTGGTCGCCTTCGACGTGGTAGAGCTCGGGCGTGGCTTGCAGACCGCACGTGCAACCTTTCGGGCATATTTGGGAGGTAGTGATTGATGTGGTGGTGCCTTTGCTCACAGAGACGGAGGCGGAGACACCGGCATGTACGATGTCGTTAAAGTTGAGGCCAAAATCGGCACCTACTGTGACGGTTACGGTGACGCTATAGCTGTCTGTGTTGCTGATGGTGCACTGAAGTAGTGCGTTAGTAAAGATCAGAAGAGGGAAAGGATGGTATGACAAAAAGGGAAAGCACTTACGCCTGCCACTCCCGCGGTACATTGTGCGCCAGCTACACGTCGACGTGGCCCGAGGAAGGGTCCGTTCTGTTTGTGGATGACGTACTTGGTGCCCTTTACGCAAGTGGGCATTGATGCAGATCCGAATCCAGTATCGGGGAAAGCTGCAGGTGCTGAGAGTGCCGTGGGAACCAGTGACAAGAGTAAGGCGAACAGGAGATAGGACTGCATCTTGCCGGAAGGTGGAGGCCAGTTGGTCAGGGGAGAGACGACTGTAGACAAAGCTGGGAGGAGATTGTCTGATCGGGGTAAAGAGGTGTTGGTGAATGAACTGTCTTATTGATACAGTTGATCAGGGTTCTCATCCGGTCTTATATAGTCCGTGACGACGGCGGCCTTGGTCCTCCCGTGTTTGATGTTTCGGCGTCGACGCAACTCCTAGTCTAGTTGTATCATGATCCTAGCTCATAAAAACCTGTAGGTAATCCCGTGTGAATTCTTGCGCAAATATAGACTCTGAGACCAGTTCTTTTCTCCGACGCGGCACGAGTCGAGCGATTGGGGTAACATATGCATGATTGTCGTGGATCGGAAGTTTAAAAGAAGCCTAAATTTCTGGGGAAATTGTTTGATCGTCGGCAAACATCTCCCTAAGCCTATATAGGAGACAGAAGCGAGTAAGATGTCTTAATCGTTTCATCCCGCTTGGCTGTCAGAGGCGCGCATGAAAGCAAACAGACCACTGAATAAGCGTCCTTGTCACGGCTGATTAGCAGAGCTACAGTAACCAATAACGATTAAGCTCAGGACTCGAGACATGAACACCTCCGTCATACACACAGTAGAACGGGACGGGAACGGACAGAGAAGCGCCCCATGGCTTTACGCCCATGTGAGACCCCGGCCATCATGTTAATGTTACGGTAGATTCGTTTCGGGGGTCTTTTCTAGCGTATTCAGAGAATCCGGCTTATGGGGGACTGTAGATCCGTGGGGTAGCCACGTGGTGACCTTCACCACCGAGCACACGGCACACAAGAGCAGGCGCCGGGCTATAACGCTCTCACGATATGAGAGAGGACCGGTTTCAAAGATCCTTGGCTTGGTGGAATGCAGGCTTCAAGAGCCGCAGAAAACCAAGTCGCTCAAGTTCAAGATCCGAAGTCCCGAGGATATTGTAACCATGTCCAGATCTCTTCCTTGGGCTGTGAGTCGAAGCCGACACTGAGGATCATACTGAGGGATCTTAGCTACGTTGACCCTCCTGGAAGTGACGAAGTACATGGTCCTCCGCGGTTTGTCCGAGGTAAAGTAATCATAAAGTAGGTATAAGTAGGAGTGGCTGACCAGATACGGCGTTGGCACATCTAGCGTCTGGTTATATTGAGAGCCAAGAATAGCCTATGAAATGCCACCATGCCACCATCTCCATCATCTCACGGCCACCCGTCCCCCTAGTCATGGTTTAGCTTCCGTCTGGAAGATCCTGAAAGTACTTATAAGCTGCTTATGCATATTAGCTTGCCTTGCGTTTGAAGGTACTCCGGCGCTACACGGATCTCGGCATCCACTCAGGCAACACTCTCCTCTCAAGTCTCAATCGATGGCCGACACTCACATTGTTACGTCCGGATATGATCGACATCAGTCTCTTGATTCGGTAGTGCTTTCGAAGGTGAGACCGTCGACAGCGTTAGAATTGGCACTTCGGCTTTACACCAAGAACGGCGAGATTGATGCCTTGAAGCACTCTGGAATCTAGCTCGTCGGGAAAGTTACCGTCCACGGAAGGAAGATGATGTTATTCCCAGTACGTAAACAGGTTGAAGGACGTCATATCTTTTTGTTCACGCCCGCCATACGCTGCCTTTAGAGATTTGGTCAAAGCGAGGGGATTAGCATGTAGGCGTTAGGTGGCTTCCATCGCTGACTGTGTGAGAATTCGGACTTTCTAAATGAAGCATCAGAGATTCCCGGAAGAAAAGAGTAACATCCAACAGACGGCACGCGAGAGACCATCTCAAGTCATTACTGGACGCCACTTGCTATAACAGGCTCTTTAAAATCTGGTACTGTATAAATAGACCAGCCCATAGCCAGCTGGTCACATTTCAGTTATGAAACAATCCAGAGAAGCGACCTCGTGTTATCATAAGGGCCGTTCTAAGCGTCAGAGTCTAGGAAATGCTTCAGCCGGCAATTACAAAATATAGTTAATGAAAAACAAATCGCAGCAATCCGGCAGCTAACCTACTAAGTATACCTCCAGCCTGCCTGCGGTTTCGTCACATAGTCGGGCCTAAACATTTCCAGGCGCATGTTTGAGGCTCCTCGAGGCAGAGCAGAGTTTGCCGAGAGAGCCTGCCCATGCACCACGGTCACGGCACCGTATCGGATAGGCCTATCACCAACTTCCCTGAGGAGAGTATTGGCATCTGCGTTCGAATCGATGGAACTCAGCATAGGAGCATTAAGAGCTTTTGCAGTCTCAATCGGGCTCATCGAGACCGTCTTGCCAAGGGTCCAGTATCCATGAAAGGTGGGGGCAACGAATATTATGCCCAAAGCAGTCACTAAGACTGCGAGGCCCAGGTATAGAGAATGTGACTCATAAACGGCTTGCTGCCCAGTTTGTACCGCAGACACGGTCTGGAGGTCACTGCTGTTGGCCGCTGCTATAGCGGTTCTGAACATTAGCTCGCGAGCCGAAGCCAGCATATCGTCTAGAGGATTGCCAAACTTCAAGGTGCAGCTGTTGGCAGCTGACAAATCGTTTGCCGATGGCTGCGCATATTCTGCCGCAGTTGAGCCTGTGAGGAGGATCTCGTATCCGACGGCAGCAGCGAAACGTGCGTTGGCATTCGAAGTGAATCTATTACTCAGAGCCAGCCACATCCCACCGAGGGTGCTTGGTCCGCTTGTTCCGCCGTTCAGAAGGACGTCGGAAATCTTAATGACTTGGTCATCCCATATAGTTGTTTCTGGAGCTAGATTTATGATGCTCTTGTTGCTATCTAGGATGACAGAGTAACCGACAGTGGCCGCTCTCAGCGAGCAATTCCTTATCGTTAAGGCTCCATCACAATCAGGGGTCTCCTTATATTGGACGTTGAGGCTGATATCGCCGGGCTTCCCAAAATGCCAGCCTAACCACGAAAGGAAGATTTTGGTACCATTTGTGACGACGGGTTGCTGAGGGTCAAATCCACCATTGGGGCCAGTGTCAGACAGAGGGATCAATGAGAAAGGCACCGAGTTCTTTGAACAATTTACAGCAAAACCTGATCCCTTGACTATCGCAGAGCAGGTGCCGTCACAGCCGGTGTTGGTGAGGTTAACAGGTACTCGATTGGTATAATCTTGGACTGTTGGAGTAAAGTTCAACATCAACAGGGACGGCTGCTGCTGCCGGCCACTGATCATGCCAGTGTATCCATCGGGCAGTTCTTTAGCTATGGGAATTGATAGAGTGACGTGCTCGCTAATAGATCTGAAGGTGACGGTCGAGGCGCGCTGCAGCAACGGTCCGTTTATTGGTGTAAAAGCCACAAATATGGTAGCCACAGCCACGAGGTTTATGTGTCTCCCAGATGTCGAAGCAGCCCATAAACTATTTCCGTGAATCCAGTATCTATGTAAGTCGTTGACGGTAGTATTGTCCTTCATGGAACGTTTCCACCAAGCAATATTAGCTCCCTCCGCAAGAGCAAAGTGAAGCAGTATGTTTGTCACAGCCGACGCGATAGCCAAGTACACCGTTGGTTGGATGCTCCACTTTGTAATAGGTTGGCCATTGGATATGAGGAGAACGGCCACAGAGGCGGCCACTCCGAGCAAACTCCCAATCCAGCTTCCGAGACCTAGCCAAGGCAGCCGGGCAACGAAACCAGGATTCCATGGCTTCCTTGGATCGACGGGAGCGTAGGCGGGCGCAGCATCGTGGAATTTATCCATCACAGAGTTTCATGAAAGTAAGCAGCATAAACAGCAATAGCAGGTGGCAGTACGTCCACTATGTATCACCACACTCCCACAAGGCTGCAATAAACAATGTGCAGAAGTAAAGCTGAATTGACATGCCAAGACAAGCAACGCAATGACTGGCGCCCATACCAACCAGAATTGGCCGAATGAGGGACAGAGGGCACCACAATTCAATGTGGAGCCAATACTTCAAGGTAAGCGGAGCGCCCTTGGCGCTTTCGATACGGTCTGGATCAACGAACTCGTAATGTTGATGGACAAATAATTCGGCCTTCAGTCTTAAACTCTTCTGAAGTGACATCGCAACCTTGAGCTTTCCTCTGAACCAGCTTTTAGTAACATTCGCGTTGTAGAAATGCACCCAGAACGGGCCACGACTCGCAGAGCATTGCGTTGATAAGGTGGACGTTGGGCCAAACAACAAAGCTATGTAACTGCATCCTTGTCCCTTCGAGCAGCTACGAGCAGCGACGTATCGCCACCAGCATGCACTGACGATACCTCAGACCATGCCTCCAGCAACCATTTTATTTGGCGATTCCGTTGCTACCTCCTTCTGCAGTGCTGTTGCGTTTGTATTACGCTAGGAACTTTCAAAATTCCAACTCGTCTAGGTAGCAATGTGCGACCTAGAATAGCGCTGATACACTTAAAGAAGGCAGTGGAGCATCCTAATCAGGACCCAGTCGGCGAGATATATTCCCCAACTTTCCGTATGGTTCGCCACATTAGCTTATTGACTATCGAAAGAGACTGTACTGTTCGATTTGGTACGACCGAGCCTTCATGTTTCCCTTCGGTCCATAGGGTTAGCCTTACTGTAGGGCTCGGCACCCGAGCTTACTCATTCTCCACACACTCACAGAGACCAAACTCAACTCTATTACCACCCACTGAACCATAGCATCTACCATACCCACAGTAGATCCATGACAATTATACTACTATTAGAGTGTATTTGATTATGTTATCCTCGAATTCTTTGACAAACAGCATGCAACGACAAGATTTCTTGGAAGATGTTTCCAAAGCTTTTCTGAAGCATCTTTGCAGAGCTTGTTCCTCCCTCGTGTCGACGACGGCAGTCACCAATGATGCATTCCTTTCGAGTCATATTGTGATATTTCTTCGCTTTTAACACAGTAAGGCTTACGCAGCCTGACGGTCAAGCAAGAACGAGAGAGCCTTAGCCATGCAGCAGAGGCATGTCTCAGCAACTCGCCTAGCAACGATGCTGCCTTCTTAATGGCACTAGCCATCTCAGACCAGGCATCCTGCTTCTCCTGTCTTTGGAATTATACTGTCCTACGTTAAGGGTGGTTGTGGGGCTTTCGCAACGATGTGCAGTGAAAAGATTTCCGATTTTATTGCTTGTATTTGTCTAATCCGAGCTTTGTCTGGGATTATTATTACACTGTTCAACAGTATCACGATAATGAGCTTCACAGGATAGTGCAGGTTCTGAGTATTTCTCTGAACATCCATATATATCGACACTTTAGATTCTCACAAAGAGCACTCGGAAATGAAGCCAGATCTTCGCTTGTACCGAGTACGGAAATTGACACCAAAAGTTCTCGAACTGCGCTACTGCACCCCCATACAATTTTGTATGTAATAAATAACTAGCGCCGAGGAAGATTATAGTCCCAGCCACAGCACCAAATTTACCAGTCTTCGTCATCGACCTCCTCTTCGGCCTCCACCTCATCGACCTCCACCTCATCGACCTCTACCTCATCGCCCTGAAATAGCTCGCTACCGCCAGGCCTCCTACCTGCCTTACGGCGTTGATACCGCTTCTTCCGTTCGGTCCTATTGTAGAACCGTATGTCACCTGCTTCGGATTTACCTTCTCTATATTCATTACCTCCTCCTACTTCAATAATCTGCTGTATGTGACGCGATATTCTTCTGATTCACTTCTGAATTCGCTCCTGAGTTAACTTCTGCTTTCAGCACGTCGTTCAAGCCTTCGTCATTGCAATTCGACTTCGAGATGCTTCTTTTCGAATTGTTTGACGCTTCATTCATCATCAGCACGGCTCGATAGCGTTAAGATCAGGCGAATTGGCTGGTCATAGAAGACGTAGAATACTCGCATTCATGAAGATGACATCTTGATGATGAGATGCATGAGCTGGTGTCTTATCTTCCTGCACCATTGTATTCGAACGATCGATCATACACTCACGGGCGAAAGAAATGAGCTTGGGCAGCAGAATTTCCTTCTGATAGCGATATCAATCAATGCCTTCTTTATCCTTTCTGATCATCTTATCATGTTTCTGATCTCACTTTCATTTATGTTACGATCCTAGCTACGCACCTATGTTGGTAGCTATGTTGGTGGCTATGTTGATGACTATCGCCGGCCGCTCGCCGCTAGGCTATAGGGTTGTTCCGAGGCCAACCCTATTCAGGGTTAGCTTATGTTCTCCTGAGTCATATAGATAGCCGGCTCTTCCCTTCTAGATACTTTCCTTCCTTAGCATTTATATACTCGTTACATTACACCCATATGACTCGCTCTATGCTGGCCCCTAACAATTTAGACTTCGAATCTTCTTTATTTCGAAGATTCATTCTTCGCATGAAGATTTTCAGCTCTCATGTCTCTTTAGCAGTCGACTTCAAAGCATCATTAATACGCTTAAGCTTCTCAGCAGAAGTTGTTGCGAGCGTGCATTCTGAGTTAGCCTAACATAGATCATGTTAGATTATCATAGACTAGTATAGGGCTGATGTTGACACGCTAGTGACCTAGCGTGCCTTCGTGAGTATAAATCTTTGACGTGTTGCATCTTCTTCCTTCTTTAGCTTTGAACTTCTAGTTAGAATACATTCATATGATTCGCTCTATGCAGACTCATAACATTAGTTCAAAGCTCATTAACCTTGCTATCGACGTGTAGACGATATAAAAACAAGCTACACAATCAGAATCAAAACTCGAGCTCAGAAAGCTCGATAGAAACCAGAAATTTCTAAAGAAGAACCTTGATTCGGAACCAGAAATTTCGGTAGAATCAGAATCGAAGAACACGAACGCGTTGCTCTTAACTAACTCTTTATTGAGCTCGTCATCAGAAATCAGAAATTTCAGCAGTACTTGAATTCAGAAAGTTCGATAGAGTACTAGTCGTTGCTCGAACTTAGAAAGTTCGATAGAGTAACATCAGAATCTCGATCAGCAATTTTCTACTCATATCATGATTAGAAGCTCAGAATCAGTGAGCATTGCTCGCTATGAACTTCGAAATGCTAGAAAAGAATCACCTCTATCACAGAATTGAACAGCATCAGAAGAAGAAGACACGAATGCGTCGTCGAATACAGAAGAAGAAAACACGAACGCGTTGCTTTTTGATCACGAAATAATCAAGATCAGCATCAGCACTGAATTGAATGCTTGAATAAGTGCTCATGAAGCAGACGACATTGTTGTCTTTATCAAGTACATGTGTCAACAGCACGACATTGAAATCGAGATTCACAATGACATGATTCAGATGTTAGAAGATGTCAACAAGACAAATATCACATTGAAGATTATGCAGACGCATCTGCAGAAAGAAAATAGAAACAAGAACGTGATTATACATCATCTGAATGTTACGAGCGTGCTCAGCCTTCTACTGAGATACGTGTCCTTTGAGCTAGGCTAAGACTCTATCGAGCTTAGCGCTCATCTTTCTTCTGTACATATAGTCTTCGCATCTCGTAGCTCTCGCTCTTTAGCTTTGAATTCTCGTTTACTCGTATATCATCTGATTTACACGTATCTCTATGACTTGCTCTAGGCATGATTCTAACACTGAAAGCTGCATCAAGTCGACAAAGCACTTCGATCTCTGAAGATCGATTCTCGAAATCGATCAAGTTATTGAACTCTTCATTGTTTGAAAATTCATTGCAGAATGTAAACAATTGACTATCGCGAATGTGAAATAAGCTGAAGACAAACAAGAATCACTTTTCTATCGAAGAGTTGAAGATTGTTTACATCGAAAGTCGAGTCAGTGAAGCTGCGATCAAGCACATAGCTTCTTGCATGCAAGATATCTTCTTGAACTCGTTTCTAAAAGTCGAAGAAGTACTATTGATCATTAATAAGATGTACGACGATTTCAATCATTATCACACGACTCAACGACAGTACTTGAAGCTTTATCAGAACAAGATCTTCTTTCATAAATTTTGAATGAAATTTCAGAGATTTAGTGCAGAACTAGAATACAATAACAAGACTTTACTAAATGATCTTCAGCATAAGATCAGCTCAGATCTTCAGCGAGCAACGTTCAATGAACAAATCACGAACTTGAACGAGTTTATCAACATCTGCATGCAAGTCGATGTTAGATTGACTGAATTGAATGCTCGATCAGTCGTCAAAGCATCAGTTACTCAAGCTGCTCACTCTGTTGTCAGCACATCGACTATTTGACTTACGTCATCAGTTTCTTCATGAAAGAAATTCAGAAGATCGAAGCTCAACTTTATTCAAAAAGAGTTGTTTAAGAAAGAATTCTGCTTCAAATGCAAGAAGTCAGAACATAGAGCATATGACTGTCTCAAAACGACTCAAGTGCACGAGATCGCTGCTAGACTGATTGTTGAATCGAGTTTTCATATCTACATTCTGACTCGACTTGAGTACTCAAGTCAAACCTTCTGACTCGACTTGAATACTCAGATCAAATCTCATGACTCAACTCAATATCGATCTCAAGTCGAGTCAGAACTCGCTGACTCGACTCAACTCGTCAAGCAATTGAATATGACGTCAAGAGAGTTAAATATAGAAATTTTTCCGGTTTTTCGCCTTTGCATTACCTTTTTGCATTATCTTTTTGATAGAAAGTCATAAAGAAAGTCATAAAGAGAAACATGAAGAAGAACCCGAAGATCGTTTGATAGAAAGCTTTGATAGAAAGCTATGATAGAGAGCTATGATAGAAAGTCATGACGAGAAACTATGAAGACTGTTTGATAAAGAGTCATGAAGAGAAGTCATGAAGAAAAGCTTTGATAGAGAACTATGATAGAAAGTCATAATAGAGAGTCATAATAGAATATTTATCTATCTATCTTCATGTCTTGACGAGTCGAGTCGATACTCGATTTCAACTCTCTGACTTGACTTGAATACTTGAATTGAACATCTCGACTCAACTTGAATACTCAAGTCAAGAATTCTGACTTGAATCAAGTCTTGACGAATCGAAAACTCGACTCGACCTCGATGACTCGACTTGATGCAATCAGTTTAATTGCTGCAAGTTTGAAAAACGATCTGTCTTCGTCAAAGTAGTGACTGAGAGCAATATACTCATATTCTGTTTCATCAGCATGTCTGACGATTTATTTGATTTCAAGTCGTTCACTGTTGATGTCATCTTGAGTAGTTTAGAAAAGATATTCAGGTTTCTCGCTCTGATAAATACTGAAGTCACTAACATGACTTTCATCGATGAATCTTTGATGTCAGAACTATGTGAATGCTTTGATATTCAGTCAATATTGCTGTCAAAATCAAAATTGATTCAATTGTATGATGAAACTTCTGATCGAAAGTCAATTACACACGCTCTGTATACATTGATCATTATACAAGAGCACAAGAATGAAATGATGTTTCTATTAATAACTTGTTTAGATCAGCACAAGATAATCATTGAAAATCTTTGATTGAAAAAAAATCAAATTTTGATAGACTTTGCAAATAATTGATTAATATTCTTATTGAATATTTGAACATCAAAATCTGTTGTTTCAAAAGCAAGCAATCAATCAACATTTCACAAATCTGAGTCAAGCAAAATCTGCAAAATGAAACGAAAGAACTTGAACTTGATTGTTACATCAATGATCATCTTGAAGAGATTCATGAATCAGAAATCAGTGAATAGATTCATTGAATCTGCTCGATTCATTGAATCTGCTCTCATAGCAAAGCAAAACACTCAAGTTGATCTCGATCAACTTTAAATCTTTCAGTCAACTGAAGTAAAGAAGATCATTAATATTGTCATGATTGAAGTCGTTGTGTATCAAACTTTAGTCAAGAATAAGAAGATCAAGATCTTCATGTTGATCATTAGTGAAATCAATAAAGTGCTTCAAGCTAGCTCAGTTGAAGATTTCACGAAACTGAATGAAATGACATTTGTCATGTCATTAAATGAACTGAAGAAGAAGCTTTCAGTAATTTATCATGACTTTCTGAACATTTTTGATAAAGAAAAGACAACGCAGTTGCTCTTGCATCAATCATACGATCATAAGATTAAATTAGAAGATAAGAGTCAATCTTTTAGAAGTTGATTGTATTTCATGTCGAGCTACAAGTTGCAGAAGATCAAGAAGTATTTAAAAAAGAACTTGAAGAAGAAGTTTATTACACTCAGCAAAGCTTTCTTTGCTTCGTCAATACTATTTATTGAAAAGAAAGACAACAGTCTTCGCTTTTGCATGAACTATTGAAAACTGAATGCTCTGATCAAAAGAGATCGTTACTCAATATTCTTAATAAACGAAGTACTAGCTTAAATTCAAGACAGTAAGTATCTGATTTGACTCAACATTATTGTTGCATTCAATAAACTGCGCATGAGTTCAAAAAGCAAGAATTTAACTACTTTTGTTACTTTCTTCAATGTTTACAAGTATAAAGTAATGCTTTTTGAATTAATCAATGAACTCACGTTCTTTCAGCACTATATCAACGATGTATTGTTTGACTGTCTGCACAAGTTTTGTCAGACATACTTGAATGATATTCTCATCTATAGTAAGATCTTGAAAGAACATAGAACTCATGTGAAAAAAGTGCTAGACAAGCTTCATGAAGCTGATCTGCAGATAGACATTGACAAGTGCAAATTCAAGATTCAGAAAATCTCGTTTCTTGAACTACTGATATTCATCAATGATCTATGAATAAATTCTTGAAAAGTAGATGTGATTCGAAACTAAAAAGTGTCGCGATCATTGATTCATGTGCAGATCTTCATTGATTTCTGCAATTTCTATCGATGATTCATAAAGAATTTCTTAAAGATTGTTTGATTCATGATAAAGCTGACTTGAAAAGATCATCTTTTTGAATGAACAAAGATCTGTCAGATGATCTTTGAAGAACTAAAGCAACAGATGACAACAGTCTTCATTCTGAAGCATTTTTACTCGATCAGAAAAGTTATTCTGAAAACTGACTTCTTGAACTATATCAATGACAAAGTATTGTCTCAATATGATGATGAAGACATTCTACATTCAATGATCTTCTATAACAAGAACATGATTCTTGCAGAATGCAATTATGAAATCTATGATAAAGAACTGCTGATTATTATTCGCTGCTTGAAGCATTGATGTTTTGAATTGAAATGTACAGATATTTTGATCAAGATCTTCATCAATCATCTGAATTTAAAGTACTTCATGATCATTAAAGAACTGACTTGACAACAGATCAAATGAGCTGAGAAATTATCTGAATATAACTTCAAGATCATATATCAGTCAGAAAAACAGAATCTGAAAGTCGACGTGCTGATCAGAATGTTAAATGTCAAGTTGATTGAGACAAATGATGATTAAAAGCTATATCAGCATTAAATGCTATTGCTTGAAGACAAATTTGAACTGCAGTCAATAAAAACTGATCAAGAAGATGATCAGAAAGCTGATCAAGATCTGATTCAGATCTTACTCAGATTTGACTCAGAATCTGACTCAGATTCAAAACTTGAATCAAAAGTTAATTAAAATTTGATCGAAGAAGTGATTTCTATTCAGAATCAGATTATAATCGAAAATCAAACAAATCAATTGTGCTTCAATATTCAAATAATCATGAAACAGAACAGAAGAACTTATCAAGATATTGATCTGAACAACTGCAGAGTACTTGATGAAATACTCTGAAAAGATGATAGACTATGAGTTTCTCAATTAATGATCATTTGATTAATAAGAAAAGCACATGATCTTTTGATCAATGATTATTCTGACATGAATTGAACATTAAACTTGTTAGAGATCGACATAGAGCGAGTCATATGAATGTCATTTAACTAATAGATAAATACTAAAAAAGAAAAGTATCTACAGAAAAGAACTCGCTGTTATATGAGTGTGCTCTAGCTCTGTGCTAGGCCCGATAGGGTTGGCGTCAGGCGAAGGCTAGGCGAAGGCTAGGCGAAGACTGGGCGAAGGCTGAGCGAAGGCTGAGCGAAGGCTAGACGAAGGCTAGGCGAAGAATAGACGAAGGCTAGAATCGTAACATTATTCTCTCTCTCTTGACTATTCATGTTCGCATGAATGTTATTTTGTCGAGCCTTTCTATTGATCTTTCAGACCATCAAAAATGCCTATTGTAGTCGACTCACTATGTAGAAAAAGAGAAATAGAATGACGATCTTTTGTAGCAGACTCACTATGAGAGGGAAAGAACGATCATTGAAGCAGACTCACTAGTCGACTTGCTCATCGAAGAGGTCGATTCTGACCGTGTCATTGAAGCAGACTCACTATCGAGTGACTGACTCGATGACGAGATCAATATCGAACGCGCCTTTGAAGCAGGCTCACTGTCGATTCGTCTCTACTACACGCATGTAGCAGAGCTTGTTTCGTTCATGCCTTTGTAGCAGGCTCACTATTCTTGTCATTCAAGCAGGCTCTTTTTATTCAGCTTCAAATATTCAACGATGAACGAATTTCAGCTCATATCTTCGTGGTTTCAGACATATAGTATATGTTTCATTCTGTTCTCAGTACATATCATCTTGCTGTTGTTCGTCAATTTTGTGAATAGAGATAAGTCGTAGAAGATATGAATAAAAGACGGTTCGTTGCTGAATCAAATGAGTTGTCGTTGTAGCAGACTCACTTCGAATGACTAGCTCAGTCGACGAGATTAATCGTTATCTGCTCTTGTAGCAGGCTCACTAGTTGACACAGAAACACGAGATAGATCGATTCGCTGATTGATAGAGCGATGTGAATAGATAGATCATCGCATTGACGAAAAATGTCTTTGAAGCAGACTCACTAGTTGACACAGAAACACGAGATAGATCGGTTCGCTGATTGATAGAGCGATGTGAATAGATAGATCATCGCATTGACGAAAGATGTCTTTGAAGCAGACTCACTAGCCGACTTGCTCATCGAAGAGATCGATTTGAATCGTGTCTTTGAAGCAGACTCACTAATTTGATCGAACGACACAGATTGTTTTGACTCGCCTGATTCACGAGCTCGAATTGATTCTCAAGCAATCAACGAAGATTCTTTATCGTTGATTCTATGAGCGACTGTTCTTAGCTCATTTAAATATTCGAAGAATTTCTTGCGAATAAAAAGTGATACAAATTCGAAGAATTTCTTGCGAATTTCTGAACAAACGAAGTAGGTTGTTTCATATCGTCTACACGTCAATAGTAGAGTTGATGAGTATTTATCTAATGTTAAAGATTGACATAGAGCGAGTCATATGAGTGTCATTTAACTAATAGATAAATACTAAGAAAGAAAAGTATCTACAGAAAAGAACTCGCTGTTATATAAGTGTGCTCTAGCTCTGTGCTCGGCCCGATAGGGTTGACGCTAGGCGAAGGCTGAGCGAAGGCTGAGCGAAGGCTAGGCGAAGGCTAGGCGAAGAATAGACGAAGACTAGAATCGTAACAAAACTTGTTGAGATGATCATATTGCTGATCGAAGATGAAAACAATGATCAAATGCTACATTTGAAACTATTATGTTTATCGTAGATCAAAAGCATCGAGAGATCGAATCAATGAACTGCTGAAGTCATTGCTCATACTTGAACAACGATGATAGAACATATTCTTGAACTTCATTATTGATTTATCAGAAAGTGATGAAAGCAACGTAATTCTGACAGTCATAGATCGATTGTTTAAGAAACGACATTATATATTGTGTTGATCAAATGATGAAGAAATCTTCGCAGAATAAACAGTTAAACTACTGTTGATATGAATCTTCAGAACTTATGAACTATCGAGATCAATAATGTTCAATCATGATTCTCAATTCATATTGATTATCTGAAAGTCTCTATGTTTGAGACTCGACATCAAGATGAAACTATTCATTGACTATCATTTGCAAATCAATGATGTCAGAATCGTGTCTAGATGATACAATCAATGAAGATCAGAGTTGATAGTGCTTGATCTTTAGAGATAGCTATAACTGAATATTAAGAATACAGAAGAAGATTGATACAAAAGCTTCTATTTATGTAATGTTCAGAGGCTGCGCTAGATCTGAAAGAAATGTGTTTGTGACATGAAAAGAATGTGATGTAGATAAACAAGATGTTGATGAAAGAAAAGAATGTTGGGGAAGAAAAAGAGTGTTGAGTCATATCTGAGTCATATCTGAGTCAAACCTGATGCGAATTGATTAGAGCTTCAGCCTTGTTCAGTCTTGATACGCTCGTAACATTATTTCTTTCTTCGAAAATTCATGTTCGCATGAATGTAGTTCATCTGCTCGCTTTTGTTGATAGTTATTTCGATATTTAGCGCGATTTGTTTGAATATAGCTTATGAAATTCGTTCAAAACTTTTTCTGAGTCATCGAATTTCTCTTTATCGACATAGTATCATTCGTCGTTTCTATCTAGATCTGTTCATTTGACTTTGTACTGTATTCGATCTCAATAGCGTCTGAAGTTCAATATATCATTTATCTTTCAGTGTTCATCGTCTTTAATAGTGATTGATCTGAATGATTCTGAATGCTGTTCTGATAGAGAATCTTCTGAATACGATCGCAGTAGCTTCGAGCTGAACATCGAATGCAGATGCTTCATGCTGACTGATAGACGAAGATGATAGAAGATACTCACTTTGACAGTGATTTGATAGAGATCTAGCTGTTTATCTTTCAAATCTT
>JAABUI010000392.1_pt1 | contig 35734 bp, 43 predicted proteins | sample 5559111 | NCBI WGS metagenome assembly JAABUI01 (sample SAMN10711870, study PRJNA513365) | rock metagenome | isolation source: Antarctica rocks | place: Antarctica: Victoria Land, Buttleship Promontory | reverse complement strand
AACCCAATTACGATTTCCTGCCCGGTGCAGAACCCAAGAACCCAAGAAACATTGAACTCCGAAACCCAATTGCGATGTTCTGCTCCTCGCAGAATCCAAAAACTGATAAATGAAATGCCATGCCTGCTCGTGCAGAATCCATGAAAAAAATCAAACCAAGCGAGCCAAGTGTGACGCTATACTTTGTCCTAGACGAGATCGAAGAACTCCCGAGCAGAGGACGCAGAGCAAGAATGTTTCCTCGTCTCAAATCATCTCCCGAACCCTCATCTCTGGCTCGTGCCCGATGAAGTATCCATATGTGGTATCAGCGCCAGTAGTGTCCTTGTCCTCGCTTTCCCGCTCAGCGATGCGAGGCTCTAATTGTCCTGGCAACTTCTTGCACCGGACTGTGTGATTCGTGCCTGGCAAACCTCTGGCATCGATCACCACACGGCCACCAGGGAAGGTTCGTCTCGCATATCGGGTTGGTCTGTGTTCTTCCGAGTCGACAGTGTGGTTACTAATCCGATTCCAAGCGCTCTTCATACTCCCGTCATCCCAGGTGATCTTGCCGTCTTTAGTTACTACGGCGGTCCAGTCGGAAGGAGGCGGTGGAGCGGGTGCTTCGATATCGTATCGTTTACTGTTTGGCCTCTTTTTCTTGCTTTGCTTGTTCTTCTTGGGGTCCCAGAACAACCGAATAGCCAGAAGCAAGAAGATGAAGAAGGAGAAGGACATCATGATTAAGAAAACGACGGTACCGGTGGGAGAACCACAAGAAAGAGCGCTGATGCTGGTTGGTGAGCCGCAGGTTTGGGTGGAGGATGGAGGTGCGACCGATCGTTTTGTGAGCATTGTGGGGGTAAAGCTCTTCATCATAGCGATTGCGAAGGAATCCCGGAAAGTGATAAGTGATAGAAGTGGTAGAGAATGAGTATCGATGTCTGTAATTATGGACGTCGAAGTTCGAGATGTAGTGGAATTTGGGTCTCGATCTCGGTGATGTGAAGGATTGAAGGAAGAAAGTGCGATGGAAGCCCTTAAGAAGTAGCGAGCAGACCCACTTTTTTTTTTTCCAAAACCTTGATATTCGCCCCTGCAAAAGCTTTTTTGTTGGGAGTGACTCACCCACTAATGACTGCAAAGCGGAGAAAACATCCGTTCACCAGAGCATTCGCTGGGTTTCTATATATGAATCCGCATGCCAATGAGGTCACCGTCCTCACAATCGTGCATTTTTGAAAAGTCATCCCCAATGTCCACACGTAACTGCAGAATCTTCCCCTCAATCTCCCCTTTCCTCTCATAACGAGATCTAGAATTCCATTTTGCAAAATGTAAGAGCGTACCACGTAAGAAGTCTTACTAGAAGATCGCCTAGAAAGCGCCTCTGTTGAGATGGGTACCCAACCTCTAATCTACCTGATCACAAAGAAAGTTCCACGTCACTGATTGCCAGTACTGCCATTTAGGAAGGAGCGCTTCAAGTCTGGCCACTCATGGCTGGAGGAAATGTATTGCCCTGGTTGTTAGAATGGAAACTTAGCATTATGGCGTAGTCTGTTATCGGAGAATTTTGCACTGTATGAAGAACACAAGGAACTCAACAAAGTCTGGCACTTATAAATCAGTTTTCTGTCAAAATCTCCGCATCGCAGATCCCAGATTCACTTTCAATTCAACACATGTGTCTTAGGCTCAGATTTATAACGAATGCGGGCTGGCCAATGCAGCTTCAAACGATCACAACACACAAGTCATCTATTTCATTAAAAAGAATGTCCGAGGCGAGGATAAACGAGCTTCCAGGAGAGTATTCAGATGCTGATGTCAAAACCCCCATCAGTCCCCAACAATCGCCAACTAAGAGGTCAAGGCCAGGCAAATCGGCTGTGTCATCGCGAAATACGGAAATCGGTGAAGTCGCTGAATCACAGCTAGCTCTTGCCGGCGACGGACTCGGCTCTAGCATTATGGCACAACGTGAGGCGGGGCGCAAACTCCACCATGGCAAAACTCGGGCATCATCGCGGCAAGGAATGACAGTGCAAGATTGGGAGAAGACAGTTTACGACGAGATCTTCGAAGACATTCACGGAGAAGATGCGACTAAGCCACCAGACACTGACTGGACAACTATACAACACCGGAGAGACAGCAATGGACAGCTTTGGGTCTGGACTGGCAGGATGAACGGCAATCGGAAGGTCTACGTACCATCAGGGCGAGGAAGTGTGGAGGGCTGAGAAGTCACAAATTGAGCTTTGCCTGAAGTGAGAACCGAAAGGAAGCCGTTGGGAGGATTCAATATTTAAAGGAAGGGCGATACGTGAGGGTGAGGCCACAAGGAAGAACAAGGACATGCGTGTGGACATGAAGCATATAGGGTCACTCACATTGGATGCGCAAGAAGCGGAGGAGGACTGCTACGCGTGACCTTGTTGAGGCCTACACCGTCCATGAAGTCATCCAGGAAATTCCTTTGTGGAACATCCCAGGCTAGGTATGCAGTGCGCAATAGAAGGGCGTGTTTCCGGCCGAGGATAGCCTTGTCAAAAGATACTTAATCGATGACTTTCTCAAAATGGTGGCTAGCACAACTTCACATTGGGTCTTTGCGTGAAGTGTACCTGAAGTAAAATCACATTTGCCCCTATGACAATGATTTCAGGTGTTGTAACGATGACAGACTCAACGTTCCAGCGTTTCCAGTGGTTCCAAGTACTTGTCGAGCAGTCCCGTATCGTTCGGCGCTTGGTTTGCATGGTTCCATAATACGGAAGCTATAGAGTCAATCGTACCAGCATGCATAATCAAGTGGGGCACTTGTAAGGCATATTTCTGCTGGAAAATTTCGCTCTTTTCATCTCAACTGGCCCTAGTTGACGACAGAAACGATAGTCAGCACTGCAGCCAGTATCTACCCTCATTGCGATCTATACAAGGCTGGCCATACTTTATATGATGCATTCGTACAGGCACAGGCCCACTCAACTCCTATAGCGGAACTGCCAGACCACCTTTTAGACCAAACAGGAGCTTGATACAGAAGGTGAGTCTTTATTTCAAAGCACTCCGGTCTGGCACGCTGTAGGCTCGCCGTATATTCAATGCATCCGCACAGCACAACATTGATCCAGGAGTCGCCTATCGTCGGGAAGGAAGAGTGTGTGGTTATGACTAGTAGGATTCTAGTTAGACTAAATCAGCGCCCTCGATACTTTTTGTCGTTCAGCTATGTGTAGTCCTTTGTCAAAGTTATTCAGCAGACCTAAATCTCAAGGCAATCCTTCATCATCTCTAATGTCAAGAAGTGGGTCAATGATGTTTTCAAGGTGCTCACAGTATGCTCTCAGTCATATGCACCAAAATACCGCCTTGCAAGCGGTGCAGAAATTCCGCAATCATGTTCTCAATCAGGCTCCTCTGCTACTGGCTTGTGGGTGCTGCCAAATGCGGACGACGAAAACACCTGAAGGCTGCAAGAGGAAAGGCATTGGTTGCAGTGGGCTAATACGAACCTGTTCTCAATTTCCACAATTCCGTGCTTCGTATCGGTCGTCTTCTCGGAATTAACAATTCTGATTCTACGCCCTGGGCGAATACGTGTGGCAATTAGGGCCAGATTGGCTAGAAGTTGGTTCATCTCGCAAATACGTTCTGACCGATACTTCCCGACCCTGACATCACGCCAAGCGAAAAGGTTCCTTCCAGAGGCCCCTTTGTTTCTCCTGATTTTGGTACTCGGATGTCTCAGCACGCCATATGCTCAACATCCAATGGCCCTGAGCTTACCTTTCAGCTATCTAATAATGCCATTAGTGGGTCGCTGCCCTGAACATTAGACACGTTCCGAAGACCTCTGTACATACCCTGCAAGACGGTGAAAAGCCAAATGCTGTTAGATTTCTTGATGAACTGCCCGGTGAGTAAATGGTAAACCATCAGGTTTCGTGCTACCACCGTGGTGCCAAAGAATGAGATCACATCATTCGTTTAAGATGTGGTCAATCTGCAAACGATCTCGACTTCGCTTGCGGCCAATGATCTGAATCTCCCATTCCCCATTCCACTCCTTTGCAATGAGCGGATCGATATATCGGATACTCTGATCAAGAGGCTCTGTGTACGAAAGCCGCGTACAAGCATCTAGGATATCATCCACCGAATAGTCGTCGACGGAGTCCACAAGCTTCTCTAATTCTTCGGGAATTCGAATGCCACATTCCCTCACTCGTTGAGTGAATAGTGACTGGAGGGGACCGCACAAGGCGAATCCAGCGTGAGTGTGTTGTAGGGCGTGCAAGCAGAATGCCACTGTTTCCGAGGCTGGAGGCTCGAGAGGCGAATAAGAGAGGAGGGCATCACATAGTTGGACAAGACAGAAATTCATCAGAGGTAAGGAGTATCGAGTAGAATAGAGACGTTGCGCATGGCCGAGTTGTTCAACTCCGCTTCGAGCATGAAATATCAAGATGCGCCTCAGCTCGTCCTGGGCGCTATCTGCGAAGAAGTTGCCATGAACTAGTGGCCGGAAAAGTTGCACCAGAGCTGTGTGATATTGCACGCTGCATATTGTTAGAGCGTTGCATGTTGATAGACTGGATTACACCTACTGTAAATAAATGATGTGCGGTAGCGGATGGTGTCCTTCGTCAACATTCGTAATTATGGGCGGTAACGATTCCTTCCAGTCCAAGTATCTTCGGTACATGTCAAGAAACTTGTAAGCGGATACTTGGCCACGAGTACCACAGTACAGATTGAGCGTCTCGTTGACTACTCGGAACAGTCTAGCCTGATGGCAAGCTGTAAGAATTGCATAACTTGGACGAGTGGCCATTTCTCGCTCATCTCCTGGTCGTCGGTAGAATCGCCATACAGCGTCATCTTTGTCCATTTGTGCGTGTTGAAAGAATGGTTCAGCAGGCACCGACGGTGTGTAGAATTTCAGATACATTGTGCCTGCACTTACTCTTTTTCTGTCAGTCGAAGAGGCAAACCCAGTGCGAGGGGAGAGGGTATCTGTCATACGAATTGAGAGTCTGGATCCTCCATAGCGTGAGCTCTTTCGCTTCCTCTGAATGCTGCACACTATCTTGAAACTTTATGTTGTCTATCGCAGATCTCAGATATCCTATCGCATTACGCGCCTTCCCAGAGCTCAATTCTACCAAGAACAATACAGCGAAAGTCTGTACGGACGTCAAAACACGATATGATTCGGGCAAAAGAAACTTTCGCGCTTCTCTCATGAAATTGTCTCGCAGGGTTGCGGCGTCCAGGGGGTTCTGTCGGTCCAGGCCATGCTCAGTCTCTAACAGATTGCATGCCATTGCACAGATGGCGTTGACCAGGGAAGCCGAACAGTGGTTTTCCTGGTTGAACTTGAAATCCTCCTTAAACTCCAGCTCACTGAAGAGCATATGGATCGGATGCACCCACGTGAAATAGAGATCAAACAAATGGCCTATGAAATTTGTATTCGTTGTAACGTTTGTCCACTGGAGTTTGTAATCGCTGGAATTAGGACGATGGAGAGAATCTTGTTCTTGATACTGAGCTTCGAAAAGCTTTACAACTCCAACCAATTTGCGGTGAGTAGCGGTTTGAGGATCTAGAGTTTCGAGATCCGGGTTCTCTCGAACGAGCCAATCTGCTATAGCTTGATGCGATTCGCCAGCACGGAGTCCTCGGATGATTTCTCTGTCGTGATCGTTGCGTCCAATGGTCTCTAAGATGATTTTGTGCGATTTGCCTTCCTCGCGGAGGCTATGATTCATGATGTCGTTTTCGGCCGCCAGCTCTTCGAATTCCTTATTACGTTCTTGGAGTAAAGTATTTTCTCCGCGAAGGGCGCCAATCTCCCGGATGAGATCATTTTTGTGTGATTTCGTATGAGGCTCGTAGACACAGTCAAGTTTACGTTGTGCACACCTGCTGCAAAGATCGGGTCTTTGCCCATCACACTAGATGGATTAATGCACAAGCATGAGTCAAAAGATGTCCAAATCAGATCACCATCAGCGTCAAAAGATAGCAAAGGAAATTTGGGGTTCTTTGTATGATTGTCATTTCCTGCTCACCTTCTGTCTTGCTTGCCTACATGGAGTGCAAGCCATGACCGAAACACTGCCAGCAGGACGTCGCTTTCGGTTCTTGCTACTGTCTCCACCATTGCCAGAGCCTTCACCTGCATCTTTAGAGGTTCCAGGGTGACCGTCTCCACCGAGACCGCTCGCATCTCCGCTCGTCGTTGGACCGTCCTCGGCGAACTTACCCGGAGATGATGGAGTTGAGTCCTCGGGAAGCATTGAAGGAGCCATTTCTCGATAATTGGACATTGTAAGCCTTGATACAGGAATGCGCGTGTAGCTTGGCTTGCATAATTATCAAGGCTTCACCATGTATACTTTAAGGGCCGAGGGCCAGGTTAATCTATTCCTCCGATGTGTAGTTTCGTGCTCTAAAACGCAAGAGTCTAAATTAATTACACACGGGTCAAAAAGTCGCCTTTTGTAAAATTACCCCCTTTTCGGCAGACCCTGTAAATTACGAGCGCCACCATCCAGGTAAGTGAAATCCAATTCCCAAAGAGCGATGGAGAATGGTGCGTCCGTGACACCTTTCGGTCAAATACGAGCAAGCTTAGTACAAAGTGAAAACAAATTCCCGCAATAGTGGTTGCCTTCCAACGGTATTTCTTGTGGCATAGTCGATTGAGAACGGTACCCCAAACCGTTGGCGGAAGGATTGAGGACTTAGAGTGTCGGTGAGATACCAGGGTGATCTTAGCTGACGTTTTCGTCACAATCTTACGCCATAACAAATGAGAATGCAGCATCAATTATTCATGTGTGTATGGCCATGGGTAGACTTTCTCAGAGCAAACTTTCATCTCAACATCGCTTGTATATAGATAGAATACACTGGATCCAGACGGTCGACCATGCCGTATTGCCATTGTCCAACCCATCCATCCTTCTGAAATGCACATAGGCCGAAGCCGTTTATGCTGCTAGACCATACACCACAATAGATTTATGTCGAATACACACTCCGAAATTTCAATATCCCAAACTGTCTAAACATGAATCTCCACTAAAAACCACGAAATGTCCCAATCATCCGCCGTCCACACTTATCATTGCCTCTGCTCGACTCTTCTTCTCGCAACTCCTTACCCAATTTCCCATCTCAAACGCCGCGCTCCACCCTCTCTCGACCACGCCTACATACTCCCCCTCCCACCACTTTCATCTCGAACCTCCGACACCACACCCGTCGCTGATGTAAACCACAACAATCTCATTCCTACGGAAAGGCAGAGCGACAACGAAAATGTGCTGCCCTCGCTCCTGACGCCAAATGTACGGCCAGCTCGCAAGTCAGTGGTTGTGCGGAGGTCGGATGGGTTCGAGAAGAGGAAGGTTCTAAGGTGTGGCCGGTGTGGGATCGGAGTTGGATATGAGATCTTAGGGGTGGAGGTAGCAGCTCAGGGTGGAGATAGGGGAAGGGTGGTTTATTTGCTTGAGGGTGGTTTGGTGGAGACGGAGGACATGGGAAAGGAGGATGGAGGGCTATGAGAGGAATAGTGACGGAGATGACAAGCTATAGGGAAAATGGCTGGGAGTGAGGATGTTAGAGGAGTATGGACGTGTCACTAAGGGTAAGGCCACGGGGAAAGGCAGGGCCGTGATCGTTATGAGCTGATCATTCGTATAAGAATTCGAGGCCTATCTCATGCATGGTACACTATCTCGAAGGACAAAAACAGATACCTCTCAACATGCTTACCAGTGGCCGATCCAGGCCTCAGTCCATACGCCAACACGAATAACGCCAGAGGTATGATGCGTGCTTCATTGACCAAGATATCGAAGCGAGCTGTAGGAGGCATAGGGGATCTCAATTGGCGAGGATGGTTCGGACGAGATCTATGTATAATCAGATTAGCCAGACACCTTTCGGCCATGTCCCCCTTGTCATTCTACCTGTGTAGTTGATCTCTCCGCTGCTGGTATCAACGGCCTTGAGGAGTTCATCCACCTCATCATCACTCATCTTCTCGCCTAGATTCGTCAAGACTGCAGACGTTTGTCAGTCCACTGAAACTCATATGCTATTTATCGACTCTTGCAAACTCACTATATCTCAGCTGCCCAACACCGATGAAACCGGTCATGTCCTTATCGAAGACCTGAAAGCCTCTGCAGTATTCTTCCGGCTCACCAGGATCGCGGAAACCACCAGGTCGATTGAGTACTTTTTGAAATGAATCGAAGTCGACTGCCCGCGAACAAAGGCCCAGTGTCAGCCACAGCGCTTTCACTCTGTGTTCGTTGCGCAGTGGAAGAACTCACAGTCACCACCAACCCCCTTCTCTAGATCTCGAATCTCGGCCAGTGTTGGGTTTTGACCACATGCTCTCAGAAGGTCTCCTAGCGATTCAAGGGTCACTCGTCCGTTACCACGCTTATCGAAAAGAGCGAATGCTTCCTTGTAGTTTGTAGAGGCCTGTAAAGGATGTGAGTAAGTGCTCTGAGAAGACACAATAGTGATGGCACTCGGAAGGGCATAAGAGCGCATCGGGTTGAGATCCTTCTCATCACGGAAGTAGAGGTTCTGTTCTGTATATTGGAAGATCCTCCAATCCACGTATCTGGCGGGGCAGGGCAAATCGGTGCCAAAGGGTTGGATTCTGCTCACCATTGCTAGTGTTTGAAGTTGGACTGTATAAACCCTGAGCGTAGGGGCGCGAAGCAAGACTCTCGTATGGGTAAGTCAATGCTTGTCTAGTGTTTCAATGCAAGAGAAAATGCGATCAAGTTTAAACGGAGCAACAGGGTGTTTAGTGGTTTGTTTACATTTTGTGGGGCATAGGGCTGACTCCAATCCTGACTTGCCGTGGCAAGCAACCAGCCTATCGCCCTGCGACTTCACATGAAAGGCCTTCAGGATATTGCCAGTATACATGTATCCTCTTTATTGATCTTCTTCTCTGCTTGCTTGAAACGCGAACCCAGGAGCAATTGCAAGCAAGGATAATCTAAGGACTCTCTCACTATCGCTGACAGACGCTTGTTCAATAATACATTGAAGAATTTCCATTGGGTCTCGTGCCATCGTGAGACAGTAATGTAGCCTGTAGCCGATGCATGTTTCTTCTTTGATAAAAATACCCGTACCCATTTCTCGCAGTTAAATCAGATACACCAGGTGACTGGATCATCTCTAGAATATCATGAGAGTCGTTCGATGCTATCCATGATTCTTAGACAATCTGCTACTCGTCCTATTCAATACACAAAACATCCATGATACATGACTCATAATTTGCTCTTGCCAACCTGTCCGCCAACTACCATCGAACCTCCTTTACCTAGCCAGTCTACTGCATCCGAGACCATCTCATCAACGATTACCTTTGCTGGCTTTTTCTCATTGACAACAGCGGCTGCTTTGCCCATCAAAAATGGTCGGGCCATATCCATTGTCTCATCATCGATGTCCTCATTGTTATCCATGTCATGTTCCACTGGAACGGTACCCTTGGACGTAAGTTCCTTGATATCGGCTGCGCGGTTCTCTTCCCAGTTCTTGATATAGGGGTTCATCCGGACACGGAGCGGACGGCCCTAGGCAGATTATTAGTATCTTGACTTTGGATGTATGATGGCTGATCTCACAGTGAAGATGATAGTGCGGACATTGTCATCAAATCCAGACGTTCGTACGGCTTCCTGATGAGCCTTGGGCGCACCAGCCTCTTCAGAAAGGACGAATCGAGTGCCAATCCATACCGCACTGGCGCCCAGCATGAGCGCAGCAGCCAGCGATTGCCCATTGAACAAGCCTCCAGCAGCCACAACCTGCACCTGATCACCAGTCATCGGGCTCTTCTTCCCTTTCACCATCTCGGCGACAGTTGGGATTAGCACGGTGGTAGGGACATCCCCCGTGTGACCGCCCCCCTCCCCACCTTGGGCGCAAATCATATCGACGCCGACTTCCAAACACTTTTGGACATGCTTGGGATGACCAATCATGTTCATGTAGAGGACACCGGCTTTGTGTAGGCGCTGGACGACATGCACAGGTGGAACGCCGACAGCAGATACAAAGAGTTTGGCACCCGAGTCGATGATGATAGAGACCAGGTCGTCGAGTTTGCCTTTTGTATAGTCATAACTAGGAAAGTAACGGGTCAGCAAACCTTCATAGAATCAGATGAAGTAATCGACTTTGTCGTGGAATAAAGGAGCTTGGGGCCGACTGACTTGGTTTTGCGTGCACTGCCGCCTACTTGCGGGATCAGAAGATCCACACCAAACGGTGCGTTCTTGTCTTTCAGATAGCCCTTGAGCTCTGCTATCTGCTCCCGAAGCATGTCAGGTGTGTAGCCAACGCCGCCAATCACGCCAAGACCGCCTGCATTAGTTACTGCAGCAGCGAGTCTGGGGCCGGCCGCTACATTCATGCCGGCGAGCATGACAGGGTGATTGATCTTGAGGAGATCGGTGACTGTGGTGCGGAGTTGCTCTGCAACGCAATCAGCATAGTGTTTGTGGATAAAAGAAAGCGTCACTGACGTGGAGATGCCATCTTGTTACAGGGATCAACAATGTTCAAATGATAGCACAGATCTTTATATTGCACCTGTGATAACAATAGATGTCGGGGTTTACTGCAGACAGAACTGGACTTGGAGTGGTCCAGAGAACAATGATTAGAAGTTGAATATGGTAGATCTGGGAGCAAGTCAAGAACACCTGCTGTTGTAATATGTGGAGAAAGCCGAGGCATCTTTTGACCCTAAGATGGCCGCTTGGCACGAACGCTATCTTATCTGCTCTACTTTAGTCTAACGGGGTCTGAGCTGCGGGCTCGGCTCGGGGTAGAGCATAAGGTAAGGTCCTTGAAAGGGGAGACTATTATTCTAGCTTTCTCATCAGTCCCCAATTGACGGGCTGCCATGCCTGTACGATCATGAATGCTGATAGACCTTCAAGTCTGTTTCGCTTTCCCAATAAGTTATCCGGATTGCAGATTGGCCGTGCGCCTTTTGCCCAGGCCAGACTCTGCCTGATACCTTGGATTAGAGAAAAGGGATTTTCTACCCACGCTAATGAACCAAATGATAATTGGAGTTTTCAATTGAATAATAATCGTCCGGACAGGAGGTGAGGGGAAAAGCTTCCGATTCTAATTTTCTCTGCTCCTAAATTAATTCATCAGAGGCTTGGGACTTCATGCCAAGCCTGATTTCTACAGACTCGATGTTGCTCTCAAGTCGCCGCCAGGCGTATACTATGCCCCAAGATTTGGCCGTAAGACACGGGACGAGCGCTTGCTTTACGATCTGATTCAAGCACATCTTAACTCATCCTCGAAAGGGTATGAAATCGTGACAAATCTAGGCGCAGCCGTGCTCGCTCAGTTTCCCAAGTCAAAAAACGTCAGGATCTCAGTGAACCCATATATCCGTGGAAGGTTCGGATTGCCCGGTCTTACTGCAGTGACACTCGCGTATTCAATTCCGAGCACCTATACTGGTAGACGGTGGTCAAACTACGATCCTTCTGTCCTTGTGAAAACGGATTGGCGTTTAGATGTTACGAAAGGATCTGGCGTTGGGCTTATAGATCTAGGTGTCAGCAGCCTAGAGTCCCCTATGTCACAGCTGCCTTCGCTTTTGGAAAGCCCACACAGAATCGGTGGCGATACTTATGGCCAAGATCCAGAAGCGAATTTAGGCCGGCTCCATCCAACTTTCTATATGCATCAGGAACTGATGAGATCCATAACGGTCTTTCAAAGTGATTTTGGAGCGGCAGCAGCTTTGCATTTCGCAAAACTCGGTTTCGATCTTGCAGATAAGCAGTATATGGACAAACGCCTAGGCTCAGTCACTGTTGGCATTAAAAAGGTTCGAACTGATCCTAATGAACCTTCGTCCGCATGTAATATATCCCTCAGTCGCACGCGATACGAGCAGACTAAGAACAGCATGATCCATAGCAATCTTCAGCCTAGGTGGCACCGAGCTTACCTCGCTCTGGGTAGTAATGTCGGAGATCGATTATCTATGATTGAAGCAGCTTGCAGCGAGATGAACGATCGAGGGATCCGAATAAGCAGAACAAGCGCCCTTTATGAGACACCAGCGATGTATTTGGAGGATCAGCAATCCTTCATCAATGGCGCTTGTGAGGTAGTGCATTTTCCATCTGGAGATGTGTAGCACGTATGCTGACGGCAATACCCGTAGATTGAGACAACACTTAGCCCAACGGAATTGCTAGATACTCTGAAAGAGATTGAAGCAAAATTAGGGAGGGTGAAAACTATAGACAATGGGCCCCGTACGATTGATCTGGATATCTTGATGTATGATGAGGAAATTTTGGAAAGTGACCGACTCGTAATTCCGCACAAAAGGATGTTCGAACGCGAATTTGTGCTCAGACCTCTTTGCGAGTAAGGCCCAGTGTTCCACCTTGATACCAAGTGAAACTAAATTTGCCCAAGTTTAATACCCAACACTGTTCCACCCATACCGGATGCAATTGCTACCTTCAAGGACGAACTCGAGAACCTTCCCAGAACAGAGGACCAACTGTCGCCGCTTACACCCCTTTCATCTCATCTCACTCCTATCAGTAGCCAGAGTCCTACGAGGTCCACCCGTCTCATGGCCGTATTGAATCTGACCCCTGACTCCTTTTCAGACGGCGGTCTTCACTCCACCACAGAACCCGCTTCTTTGTTCCCACCCCTCCAAGACCAGATGTCCCAAGATAACTCCCTTATGATTCTCGACATAGGTGGTCAATCCACCCGTCCCCACGCACCCGAAGTCTCTCCGCAAGAAGAACTCTCACGAATCCTCCCCAGCATCAAAGCCATCCGTTCAGACTCTTCGTTCAACAAATTAGTAGTAAGTGTAGATACTTACCGCGCCTCCGTCGCCGCCGCAGCAGTTGATGCGGGTGCGGATATCATCAACGATGTCTCAGCCGGCCAGCTAGACCCGGACATGCTATCCACGATCGCTAGGTCAGGCTGTACTTGTATTTTGATGCACATGCGAGGTACGCCCGACACGATGAGCAAAATGACCGATTATCCCGGCGGCATCGTCAACGGCGTTGGTAATGAACTCCTCGCCCGTGTCCGCGAAGCCGAGAAAGCCGGCATTCGTCGCTGGCGCATCATGCTTGATCCTGGGATCGGCTTTGCGAAAACGCAGGCGCAAAATATCGAATTGTTGCGCAGATTCTCCGATTTGCGGGAGTTCGATGGGTTGCGAGGGTTTCCTTGGGTCGTAGGCGCTAGTCGGAAAGGGTTCATTGGGAAGATCACAGGGGTTGAGGAGGCGAGCAAGAGGGGATGGGGTACGGCTGCTGCAGTTGCAGCGGCGATCCAGGGAGGTGCGGATGTGGTAAGAGTACATGATGTGAAGGAGATGGGCGAGGTGGCGAAGATGGCGGATGCAATTTGGAGGGCTTGATCATTGTGACCACCAAGGAGATGATGTAGGCATTGTAAGGCGGCGTAAAAGATTTCGATCTTGAAAACAGCTTTTATTTCGTAGATTATTGATGGGAGGAATGGCGATTTGCTCAGGTGCACGCCAAGCTTTGTGGGAATATGCGTATTGCATATTCAGGTATTACCCATGATTCATTGACAATTTTGAAAAGGATAACCTTCAAAGAAGCTAAATTGAATGATTTTCATCTTGAGCATCTGATGTTGGACAGCCCGCTCTTGATGCCTACCGTTCCAAAGTGCTTGAGTCTCAATCGACCAGGATTCTGGGCGTCAGCGTGAGACATGTTGCCAACACGAACACAGTGCAGCACTTGAGAGAGTCTCGGGTGTAGAGTACTCGTGCAAAATCGAACAGGGGTGGCAGTTGTGGTTCTTCGCTGGCAATATCTGAGGAGGAGAAGTCTTGGTAGATCAGGAACGCCAAGACGTGTGAAATGGAGTTGAAGGGTAAAACAGGGTCACTGACGATGTGTATCCTGGGCTGAGTAGTCAGTTTGATTAAGGGAGCCTCGACTACCTCCCAAATTCATTCTAGGCTTGGCAGGGGCATCGCCTGGCAAGGAGCTACGTCTGGGCTGCTCGGCTCGCCATGAAATAATGGTCCTTCCAGTTCCACAAATGAAAGTTAAAGGGTTTCATAGCTTTAGCGTACCATACCGCATGACGTGTCTACCTGCCCGGCGACACCTATGCAGGCTTGATACTCGAGCATGATCCGTAAAACAAGGCGAAGTGCAAGTAAACCGTCGAGGGCCAATAGAGAGCAAAAGTACTGGTAATCGAGAATAGCTGGTGTCGAGGCGACCAGACAACGGTCGAGAATGACCCCATGAGTCTCGAATTGGATGCGTCGGCAACATAGTCGGAACGGAGAACGGACAAAGACTTCTCTGTTGGACAAGGCATGTGTATTCTCAAGGAGAGCCGACTTTGACAATGACATCTGAAGTCAAACCAGATGGATGTCGAACGACGGAGACATACTCCGATGTGATGGAGAACCAGGCAGGCGTCTCTGAAAGGCGTGCCGCTATCTTTCCCTGTAGAATGAACCTCTTACTCTCGGATATACCACATGCCTTAGAAGCGAATAGGGAGGTGCTAATTCTTTGGCTCTGCTAGTCTGACGACACGAGACTCGCGACGGCGGTGATTCGAGCTGCTGGGAGCAGGAAGTGCGAGGACAACGACAGGCGGAAAGGAGACAGCATCGGTCGATGGAGGCAGAATAGTGGGACATCGGTCGATGGAGGTCCAAGGACATCGGCGATGGAGGCTCGGCAAGTTCGGGAAGTTCGGGAACGAGCTTATCCCTTTCCTTTCCCTGCAGCCATTCGCGTCACTGGCTGGACCCTGGCCCAGTGCCTACCCTCCCATTCTCGCATTTCCGCAAATTGCCTGGCCAGAAGGTGACGGGCCTTCAGCCTCAGCAGAAATGGAGAAGGTCGAAGGTAGAAAGTCTAGAAGACAGGACATGGCACCGACGCATGGCCCGCCTTTGCGCCGCTGCCACTATTTCAGAAAGTGCCATTCATCTGCGAATGTCGGATTGCCTCCCGCTGCGGCTATTGGCCGGCTTGACTCGTAAGGTGAGCTCATTGGACATGGCCCGAGCGTGCGGTGATCCACACGTTATTCACGCCCTATGAGCAGCAATCGACGCAGTAGAGCCGTTGCGAGCGCCATTCCTCCACCACCACCCTCTCCTCCCAACCTCACCTCGCCCAGCAGCACGGTACCTCGAACCCCACCCCTCAACCCGCATCAGTTGTGACCAGATTCAACCATCGACTCCCGTTTCGCTTTCGCGCACTGCGCCCGGCCACTTCTTGCCCTGACGGATCTCGACGCCACCCGACTCCAGCCCGACTGCCTTTCCTGACCGGCCAACCTCAGTCGGCATAATCCTGCCCTTCGCTGTCTATCCCCCATTGGCGTGAAAGCTCAAGACCATTGGAGTCACTGGCAACACAAAAAGCGATATGAATAGGTTGCGGAGGCAGGACTTGTAAAGGCGGTGGTCGAATTTATTGGTCATTCGAACCCATGGTGCCGGGTGCTGCAGAAGACCGATTCACTTGGATTGTGCGTCTTGCCAGAGCAGCCATGCGTCCCTCTTCGCTCCAAGCGTCTGCTGACTTTCCATCTCTTCAGTCCTGCCCAGAAATCGTCCCGATCTGCCGTCTCCCACGCGGCGGATTCGCACTCCTCCCACGGCATTGGAGAGCATCTCACGGTTGCCCTATTCGGACAATTTGTCATCCGTCTTGGTGGAGAGTATCAGCATCTCCGACTACGACAGAAGTTCGCTTCCTGAGTCTGCACTGACTCGGCACTGCAGCAGCCACGCGAGAGTTCCGCTGCATAAAGAAGGCAGTTGCCCCTTCCCCTGCACATGTGAGGTGTGCCAATCTTTGACTGCATCGGAAGCTTTCCTCCCCCTGCATCACGCACCACCATCTAGGCGAGGCGGCTCTCATATCACGCGTTCTCTCAACCAGCGCCCGTTGTTCAATTACAGGCCCCTCAGCGTGGTCTGAATGCAAACCCAAGCTCCAAGCACATAATCTCGATCTCGTCGTTGAATTTCTTTCCTCGACATCTCTCCTTGTGTCTTTCTTGCGATACGACCATCATGGAGACTACTTTCATCACAATACATGGTGAGTATTTCTGAGAGGAGACCACGAACGAAGGCTGATTAGTCTACCTCAGACCTGTCACTTGACGCTCGGATACTGTACTCCTCCACTTCGATCGAGGATATTCTGGGCTACTCGCCACAGGAAGTGATTGGAAAATCGTGCTGGGAATACTTCCATCCTGATGAGATACCGTTTGCTAGAGCAATACACGGTCGGGGCGTGCAGTTGGATAAAGCCGCGGTACTCAACTACTGTCAAATTAAGAATAGAGATGGCCGATGGGTGGGATGTGAGTGTGTGTTCACAATCGTACATGATGTCCTTGTCGGCTGCACTAGCGTCTATCGAAGGGGCTTGAAAAGTCATCGTAAGTTCCCTCGAGGTTTTATCCTGCACTGTACCAAGTGATTTGTGCCTGATATGGAAAATCAGAACGAGCCAAGGAAGCCCCCATAATCCGCCGGATGTTCTCATCGTCCCCTCGAGACCCTCGATATCACATGCTCTCCTACATTTCGCAAAAATTCTCGAAGCCTACACGAAACCTCACCCACGAACCAAGAGCAGCATTGTTTCTCAATCGTTTCTCTCGGACTCTCACAATCATGTACGCTACAAATGGGTTAGCGGACATCATCGGCATTCCTGCCAACGACCTTTGCGGCAAAAGCTTTTACTATTGCATCCAAGAAAATTGTCTCCGCGACGCTGTCAAATGTTTGGAAAGCGCCAAAGCCAATGATTCGATTGCTTATCTTCGCTTCTGGTTCCGGGACCCACGGCAGGAGAGCTTGATAGAACAGGATGAGCGCATGAGCGACGGCCACAGCAGCGGTGACGAAGACGACGGTGGTGTCCATCTTTCGGAGTTGATGGATCATGACGGGAGTGAGAACGCCATCTATAGCGACTCTTCTAATTCCATAAGGTCGTCTGTTGAAAGGGACCAGAGTCATAACCACCAACTGGACCCAAATTCGCGGACGTCCTCTGGTGACAGCACCGACCTAGGCGCCAACAACGAGGAAGCCATTTTTGACCAACCGGAAGGGGCCCAACAATCTCGCACTTCCTCAATTTCCAGTCCAGATGAACACCATCCTTCCAACGCATCCTGGTCACGGGGACCTTCTCAGGTTGAATTAGAAGCTGTCGTGTCGTGCACATCTGATGGACTCGTCGTCATTCTCCGTCGTGCCAAACCCTTTGTTTGCCATATGCACCAACCGCTTGGAGCCGCTCAACACCCCTATGCCAATGGATATTTTGCTTCCCCTTGGGCCAGTGATCCCATTCTACCAAATGGACCAGATCACGCGCTTTATTCTCTGCCACACCTTCAACAACCTCCTGGAACGCCTGTCCATCCCTCGGCAGCCCAAGCGAACATGGCTGCTACGAATGGCCCAGCTGCGGAGGACTTCATGAATTCCATCCGTGAGGTCGCTGTCTTCGCATGGGCGCTGACAGGCATAAACGGGTCGTTGGAACGTTATGGCCGCGGCACGCCCAGCGGCGAATCCCAACCTCCTGGCGGCTTACCCGTGTGGGACCCAAAGTCCAACGCGGGCCTTGAGATTGATCGACCAATCAACGGTGCCTATTCGATGAACAATCAGGGGTATGGCACAGCTAATCAGCATCAGAGCCCCACTGATTATAGTGCAGCTTACAGTAATCATCCCAGCAGTCAGAACTGGAGTAATGGCTTCATGAAACGTGGCGGTAACGACGGCGAACATTCTTATTACCAAAGCAACGATCATCTCTATCCTACTAACAAACCTGACCTTCAATCTAATGGCTATAGCAACGGCCTCCAAAGGAATCTTCAGAATGGCGGGAACGAAATGAATGGCGGTGACGTTTACCCCCAAGCCAACGGCTATCATGAGTCAATACCGCGCAGTGGGCCATGGGCGCAGCAGCCAGAACCTCGGCAGGTGTGGAACATCTCGTACCAGACGGAGCAAGGTACAACCCCTACAAACGGTTATCATGACGACGTTAGAAATCATCCATGACACGGTCCGACTCGCATTGTTTGTACGAGTACGGAATTCCGCCGAACATGATCTTTGCAGAATGCAATGCTTCATGCGGCGTAAGACAACTACGCACTTGCATATGCCCGTGATTGGACGGGACTACCGTCCCAATCCTGGGGACGAGGCTGGGGAGGCAATGTACGAATCGCCGGGGTGGGCGGAAAGCAATGGACTTCTTGCATGACGAAGCAACGGACGAGACGATGTTGAGCGAATGGACAAGAAGACCATGATACTCCGAGGCATCTTCTTACGTGGGAGCGATCCGCCTCGTAGCTGTATACATGCTAGAGATGTTCAATTGCGATGACGAAAGCTTCGTCGTTCTCGCATAGCATTGAGTTTGTAGTATGCCGGTTCGGCTAATGGCAGTGGCCATGATTAAATCCTACCCAGCACAATAATATCAATAACAATGAGACGTAGTGATGAAACAGATGCCTAGGCTTTCGGGAGGAAGGACGGTTCCCTCGCGCCAAAAGGCTATCCGTAACCTAAAATCACAGGCTAAGCTCGCTAAGCACTTTAGTAAGCCTAGACCTGGACCCTGCTTCCCGCTAGCAGCCAACTTTTGGAAGCGACGATAACCTTCAACCTTCTGGCGCGACAATTGTTGACTGTGGCATCCTTTTCGTCTTGTTCAGACCGCGGAGCATGGCTTCCCACGGTGAAGCGAATAGCTACTACAACGGAGGGAGCGCTCCACCGAAGCAAGGCTATCCAATGCAGCCACAAATGCAATACCCAACTCAGACTGCGAACAACGGATACCAAAACGGTGCTCCCCAATATCAACAACAACAACAACCACCACCACCCGGCTATGGCCAGAACTATCAGAATTCAGGTCCCCCCCCAGTGACAGGATCGGATGGGAAGCAAACCTTCGACCAAGCCTTCAAGCTCGACAAGCCAAAATACAATGATCTTTGGGTTCGCTAGAGCCTGGCCAATTCTAACCTGACCATGCTGATACCCAACAGGCTGGTATACTCGTACGTTGAAACTGCACGCTCGTATCCTTCCGACACTGTCGCTAACCTCCTTCAGCTCATCCTGACTTTTCTCGGCTTCGTCGCCATCTCTGGCCTCTCCCTCCAAGGTTATAGCGCAAACAAAGGCTTCAGTGGTGGCGGGATCTATAATGCGGGCAATGATTTCTCCCTCAATACCAACACCATTGTTCTCTTCGTCTTCGTCCTCGTCGTCGCCCTGGTCGTCTCCTGGGCGTACTTCACTCTCGCTCGAGCTTTCACCAAGCAATTCATCTGGATCACAGGAATACTACACATCGTCTTTGGCATTGGGACAGCGGTCTATTATTTCGTGAAGCACTACTATTCTGCGGCGGTCGTGTTCGCCATCTTCAGTATCTTCTCCATCATCTGCTTCGTTAGCTGGATACCGAGGATACCGTTCAGCGTGGTCATGCTGCAGCAGACCATGGATGTGGCCAAGTCGTTTGGGCATGTCTTCTTGGTCAGCGCCATTGGCGGGATCGCTTCAGTAGCATTCGGCGCTTGGTTCTCACTCACTCTGGTAGCGATCTATGTCAAATACGAACCGTCGGGTGGAGGGAGCAATCCGGCCTGCACGGCCGGCAGCGGTAGCAGTGGTGCAGGAGGATGTTCATCGGCTAAGGTTATTGGACTAGTGGTTTTTGTGACCTTCGCCGGCTATTGGATCACGGAATTCTTAAAAAACGCAATGCATTCCGTTGTTGCGGGCGTGTATGGTTCGTGGTTCTTCTGCGCAGGGAAGCCTGGCGGTATGCCCTCTGGTGCTACCCGCGGTGCAGCGAGGCGTGCTTTCACCTACTCTTTCGGCAGCATCAGTCTCGGATCGCTAGTAGTCGCCCTTATCAATATGGTTCGCCAAGCGGTCAGCATCGCCCAGCAGCAGGAGGCGCAAGGGGGTAACACGGTAGCATCGATAGCTTTCTGCCTCCTTGGCTGTATCATCGGCCTAATTGACTGGGCCGTACAGTGGGTTCATCTTCGTGGAGTGTCGGGTTTGCAGAATGCTAATGCTCGTCCATAGGTTCATCAACCGCTATGCATTCTCACACATTGCTTTGTACGGGAAGGCGTACATACCTGCTGCTAAAGATACCTGGAAGATGATGAAGAACCGCGGTATCGACGCCTTGGTCAATGATTGCTTGATTGGTCCTGTGCTTACAATGGTGAGCCTTGCTTCTTCAATTTTCTCCTACCTGAAGACATAGCGCTGAGTGCCCTGTTCACACATCTTCGCAATCCAGCGTTTGCCCTAGAAGAACATCACTAACATCAAGAATTCCTAGGGCTCGACGTTCGTTGCATATTTATGTGCATTCCTAGCCTACCTATACCTCCAATTCACAAAACCCGGTTACAACGACGGGGGAGCCTTCACCCCCGTAGTGATGGCTTTTTCCTTCCTCATCGGATTACAAGTCTGCCAAATATTCATGACACCAATCGGCTCAGGGGTTGACACCATATTTGTTGCCGCTGCATGGGATCCTGATGTTTTGGCGCGGGATCATCCCGATTTCTACGCACGGATGGTGCAGGTATATCCAAAAGTGCAGGAAATGATACACGCTTGATTATTAGAGTTAGGCATGGATCAAATGGTCTTCGTTGGGTGTTTATTGCAAGGTCTTAGAATGCATTGTAAGGCGCTTCAGGGTGCGGATAGCTAGACAGTCACAGTGTCAGGTCAGATCACTAATGAAATTCTAATTACCATCAAAAATCTCTTCTTCCTCAGAGTTATTTGAAACCTACCTCGCTTCTCCTTGCCACTCTTTAATATCCGGCCGCCTTTTCACGACTCCAATTACCGCTTCTTCTTCTCTCCAACTCCCTTTCCACCACTCAACCTCCTACTGACCCTCAGATACATGTCTCCCCCCAGAACCAAAGCTACGATTTTGCATCATCAGCCTTTCAAATATAAAGCCAAGACCAGGATTGCGCTCACCAAAGACAAAGTAAGGAACATACAATCCTGAGAGGGTTCGCTTCTCGGCAGGGGAGAGATCCGGCCAGGATTGGAATTCGACGATGCAGACGCCGGTAGTAAGGGCGGTTTGAAGCGCGAGGAGAAGGAGGAGCAGCTGGAGGGTTGGAGAGGCTATGGGATCGTGGATGTAAGTATATGTGCCTGCGAAGGAGGAAAGGGATGATAGAGGGTAGGCATATTTTGATATACTGAGAGAGCGGAAGGACAGTATTATTCATGGGGAATGTAGAAGGGTTGAGATAAGGAGATAGCAAAGCACCCATCCCCACCGTCCGACGAACAAAAGCACTCGCCATCTCCCCAAACTCACCAAAGCCCCCAAAACTACAACAGAAAAGGAGCATTAAGAAAATCAAAAACCTACCCCCTCCCCCCCAAAACCCCCTCACAGCCACCAAACTGACCGGAACATGCACCCCCGCCTCCATAACAACAAACCACCAAAACCAAGCGGGCGCCTCTGCCGTAAAAAACCGGTCTTTGTACGTGTCGACGTACCAATTTCGGATCTGGGTTAGGAAGGCTGGCTTGAGGGATGGGGGGTAGAGGGGTGTGAGATCGACGACTGCGGGTTTTTTTTATGCTGGGTTAATTTTATTGGATGATAGATGGGGGGTCTTGGGAACGCGAGGGGAGAGAAAAGGGCAGTATTTTTTAAGGTTAGGGATGTGTAATTGGGTTGTGATTAGGAGAGGGTAAGACAAGGGGAAAGGGGGGCGAGTGGAAGGGACGTACGGAACATGATGGGGATGTGGATCAGGAAGAAGGCGAGGTAGGCGGTGTTTAGTCTCTTCTGGAGCCAGGTCAATTCCGTCATGGTTATCTAAGGGGGCCGCGCAATCAATATGCGAGGATTGGTCGGGTCTTTATGATGAATGGGTTTCGATCGAAGAAAAGAAGATTATTAAATGCATGGATTTGGGGGCCAAAAACACAAGACGTAAGTCATATTAATTGTGAGCAGTAACTAAAGCTCTCTATGTTCAAGGGATCTGAGGGTTTCATCCGGAAGTTCATCACTGAAGTTCTTTATCTACAAGTTGAGCTTCAGTAAACCACTTTTTCCGTCTCACCGCCAAATGCTCAATATTACCCAAAAGGAACGGACAACGCCGCAAGAGTCCTGGTATATCGCCGAAGTACAATTAACAGCAAACAATCGCATCATCTCAGAACATGCTCGATCCTCATCCTCAGCGTGTGACACTCGTCTGCCTTCCGGGGGTCCAACGTTGGCTGCACAGTCTGCAAAGCCTGACTGATGGCCGCCGCATTAATTTCTCCGCCGAGTACCTTGCCTGTTCCCCGACTGCTCTCTTGGAACCATAGCCGGACAACATAGACAAGCTCATTTGCAATGTATCGCCGATTCCTGCCTTGGAACGGCGCCTCATCATTGTAGAACATGCCTTCAAGCACTGAAAACAGCGACTCAAACGGTACTCCAATGTCAATGCAGGTATCCATAACCCATGTCTCAGGGCCAATGCCGTTCTGGAACTCGATAGCATACCGCTCGAGTATGGGCACCATATCGGATATAGGGAACATGGTTTCTGACAGGTTGAGGCGAGTGCCTAGACTGCGTACCTTCTCACTAATAGCCTCGTAGGGTTGTGGTTCACCACGGGCGACTATCTCTTCGTGGGTCCGCTCGAGCAGGTTTTGCCAGGTACTCCTTATATCTGTGGGATTGCGGTGGTCGGCCGCTTGGTAGATGAGCAAACAAAGATCGAAGTAGCCGGCTTGATCTGCATACTCGTTGTACAACTATTGCAGCCATTAGCTAGGATTCCATCCTTCCGAAGAGACGACTTACCACACTGAACGGAAGCATGGAGCCATTGAGAGCTGCTATGACTTCGGGCCGTCGTGCAGCAGAAATTCTTTCATCAAGTCTTAGCCGTTGGAGCAAATCACTTTGGATGTTGGCCACGTCTAGTAAATCTGAGACTTCGCGAAGAAGCTTGTAACGGGTGTGTCTGGCAACACCAGGGGAAGCTGTGGACGCGTTTGCTTTCCCTCGGCCGAGATACTCGATCCGCTGGTCTAGTGATAGAGGAAACGAACTCCGCGCCAACTCCAGCTGGACCTCAGCCGCTTCATGGTTGTGGCCATTTTGACTGTGGTACCTCCATAGCAAATCAGCATGGCTGATGTTATCTATAGATCTCCGTTGTAAGTAATTGACGATGTATGGAGACTGAATCTCGAGCAAGCGATCTGTCCTTCCCTGCGAGAGGTACCAGTCAAAGAGGTCCGTCTGGAAAGCTTCGTCTTCTGAAGTGTCAATGACCTCGTATGCTTCTGTCCTTCGTTTTGCCGCCAAGGTGTATTGACCATCAATCACACTCGGAGCCTGCGTCGAATCTTGCTCCAACTTGGTGATAACTTCATGTATGAGGTTGTAGCAACGTTTCCTTGAGTCAAAGGCCGTCACCCGCGGGTCCTATTAGAGTGAGCCGAATCATACCGAACCCATAGTGATTTACATACCTGGTCTGGCCGGCCTTCCTGAATCCAAGATAAAGCTCGATTACCTCGGTCTGATTCGTGGGCTACGTCGAGAGCTAACTGGATGGCACCGGCATAAAATTGCATATTGGTAAAATTTTGGGCAGCCCATTGCAATTGTTCCAAAGACAAAGTACCCGCCACTTGTTTGAACAATCTCAAGCTCTCATTCAACAAGTTGCGACCGGATTCTGAGTCGCTCCCAGCCTCAGAAGATCTTTTCAGCAACTCTTGGGCCTTGAATATAACAACGTCATCGGCGCTGCAAAAACTACCACAGCGTCTTCGCAGAGCCTCGGCAACCGTCTCAACATTCGACCCATTGGCTATATTTCGGTTCACAATGGCCTTGACTAATTCTTTGGCCAGATCCTTTCCTCTCACACTACTGAAGAGGCCTTCGTATGTTAGGCTGAGTACCTGCTGCTGAGTCTCGCTTGACAGTAATTTCATGACTTCCGTGATTTGTTCATCGAATAAGACTTGCACGAACGCAATGCCTTCAATCATATCTTCGAGGAGGACAAGGAGAGAATAAAGAGCCCTATGCTCCGCTTGAAGAGAAATCTCGTCCTGCTTAGTTGACGCGCGGTTTAGAGCATCAGGTCCTGTCAAACCATCAATAAAGCTTTTGTTGGATTCCAGAAATTCCCTAAGCGTGACCAAGTCTTGCGATTTTTCTCGCAACTTATTCATACTCACAGCTGGCACAATTGTTAGACCAATTGTAGGCGATAGGCTCTGCCTCATAATCACTTCTCTCCAGACTGTACGCACTAATCTTGCAATGTATAGGGCGAGACCTTCGTGACGTGGAGAAGGGCGGACTGCGTCGATTGATGGCATGGATTGGTCCATGATCTGGCTCTCATTGAAACTCGGCTTCCCACCGTGCTCAATGAACGCTTTTCGAGCAAATTCGAGGACCAAAGGATCCGTAATTTTGGCGACCCGAGATTCGGAGGTAACATCAAGGCCCTGACCACAGGCCACCGCCACTGCGGTCGATGCCGTTTCATTGGGACCGTACCACCGAAGGAATTTATTGATTTGGAATTCAAGGCCCTCATCCCCTCCCCCAACTTTGATAGCTGACGCAAAAATATCCACAAGCCTCCTCCTCCGAAATGTGTGAACTCCGGTGTTTGTTAAGAGAGCTACTTCAGTGGCCGGACTATCGTATTGAACAGCTAGCTCGTTCCCAAAGCCTGTAGGTAAATTAGATGCAGGATGTGGTAGTGACGCTAATCCAATAGCTTCAGCCTTGCTTCCTAGTTGGGACCACAGGCCAAGTTCAGGATATTTGGGAAGACTCGGATTATCCCGGGCACGTGCGATGCGGCCAGTGTCAGATGCAGAGACGAAAAGAGAGTCGAAGTTTGCGTCTACTTTCACCAAGCAGAAGAAGTATCCTGGAGCATACCTGACAGCCCAGCGCGTCTCAATCAGTGCTCTGGAAGTCATGTTGGTACCTTGATTATTTTGATTGTAAACAGACGTCTGCGTCGAACCCTGTCGATTCGACCCTGAACCAAGACTTGCAGGAGGAAATTTGACAAATTGCAATTGCATGCTAGTTGGCGCATTTGACGAGCTGATCATCGAGGGGCCTGAAGTAGCGCTCATGAAGATTCGACATCCGGTAGACGTAACTGCAATCAGATGTGATCTCTCTGACTCTCGGGCTGATATCGGGATGATAGAGACTATCGGAATGTTGGAGCCCAGAAGATCGGTATAAGAGCTGGGCGTGTGTCTAATATCAACGAGAGTAGCTCCCAGCGTTTTAGTGATCGTGAGCGCAAGCCCGTTATTCGGCCTCATGTGGAAGACGCGTATAGTAGATTGGGAGGAGAGCGTATAGAGTAGACTTCTCGTATCGTCAATGGCCATCTGAACAATACGTTCTTGTTGGGTCTTTTGACCGAAACCAAAAATGGGACCCGGGCTGAAAACAGACACACCTTTGCCTGTGTGGTTTATTTTTGCGCAACGATTCTGAAACCATCTCTCCTCTTGCTGGTAGGTAATCTCGTACACATCATCGCTGCCAAGTTCGGAGAAAAACACTCTTCCAGTAGCGGCTGAGCCTTCAATAATATTGACGCTGATTCCTTTGATTGGTACTGACAGACTAGTTGAAAATAGGGTAACGGACTGTCCACCTCCGGGCGCTGGTTGCGATGCTAAGCCGACTAGTATCAATTCTACGGTGGTTGCAATGACCAAGAGCCGATTGACTGTGGGAAGAAAGACCCCAGGCCTTGGAGTGACTAGCTGCACTGCAGTGATATTGTGGGTCTGCTGCTGCTCAAAAGCAATCAATTCAGGGCTCGGATGAGTATAGTCCCAGAGATAGAGCGCATTATCGATCGACACCCAAGCATGATTCAGGTCCGCAAACAAGCCCATTTTTGTAGAGAACTTTGAGTTATTGATTTGGGCAAACACCGAGTCAGGTATGTTGTACGACTTGACTTTCTGGAATGGCGCCCATGCAGATTGAGGAGAGATGTCATAGTCTGAGGAGGAGATCTCTGTAGAGTGTCAGCAGCAAAGACGGCACAAGAGACTTTCAACGCTCACGGCTGACATAGGTGTCGAGTGCCGGGTATCGAGATTCCTGTTCAAGACTCTGATTTATTGTTCTCGATGCTCTCTCAATAGGCCTAAGCTCTTCTGCTGGTGGTCGTGAGACCACTTGACCGTCCTGGTGTCTCTGCCGCGAGAGCGCCTGATTCTGGCCTTGCGACCCATGTTGCTGTTGCGCTGTGGTTGTGCCAAGTCGTAATTCTGGCTGATTCCCCAGACTCGGCTGATATCTGAGGCTAGGAGCAGGTGTTTGAATGTATGCGCCTGGTAGTGGGCGTTGTGGTGTTTGAGGCGGCACTGCGAACATGCTTCAAGACTTCTGATGCACTTTTGTTTGCTACTCAGGCGCGTACCTAAGCCTCTCAAAAGTCAACACGAGTGTTATGTAACGTTCTTCTTGGGCCATAAATCGTGACATAAGAAGCAGAAGGTCATGAAACGCGTCGATGAAGAGTCATCAAGCAAAGCCAAGGTTGTCAATGAAGCCAAATGTTTCAACTTTCAGTGAATCTAGAAATTGATTGATAGGGCTGAACTCGAACCCGGGAGCTAACTTTTAGTCAGGTACCGAATACTTGCCTCCAATGCAGGCGACAAGCTACTAATAGCGTCGGCCACTAGGTATAGTACCATCTACCTACTAATGAGGGGCCTGATTACTAATATATAAGGGTGGACCTTTATTACTTATCGCCTATACCGGAAACCTCGTATTTTATAAAAATGCCCTTCGTATCCCCCGCTAAAATCGCGAAAAGCGACGTTGCGAGGAGGGATAATAACGAAGTACTACTACTAATAATTTCGGGTAAAATATAGCCCTCTATACTCTCGATGTCGCTCTATTAATCCCTACCGCTAGCTAAGAGCCTATTCGATTAATTACACTCGTATACCGTAGCACGCATACGTCGAAATACGTCGAAATCGAGGGTTCGATACCCCCCTCCCCGAATAAGCTACGGAAAGTTTTAGAAAAAAACGCCTTTACCCGGCGCTAAGATACCCTAATATCTCGCGCCGGGCGTAGTAATTATCTTACCCCGTTATACCGAAAAGGCTGGTGTACGTATGGTTTTTCTCGTAGTACGAAAAAATTCGTGATAAGCTAAAAGTTTACGATTTTACGGGTTTCGAGCGCAGACCCACGCCAAGCATGCTAAGCATCCTTATCTAATCAGATCAAGGTCATGATATTTATATCCATGACAAATGCCCACCAAAAAGGAAAAAAGCAACGCCCTCGTTGCCTGGTGTAGCCAGCAATTGACTGAGTAACTGACCAATCAGACCGAGGGATTGTGTGTGCATGCGTTTTGGTGTAGGAAGGAATGTGTGGTGTTGCAGAGATGCGTAATTAAGAAGAATCCATCAAAATTGCCGTGTTATTGAATGCCAAGACTTTTGGTATCCATCGGTGCATTTGCTCCACCTTAGGCGGCGATGACGAGGTGGCGACAACAGCTCTAAGGCTGCAAATCGGCTTCGCTGGGAGCTGCTCGCAAAGGCCTTGATCCCTGCAGTCTAATTAGTCAGTTACTCAGTCAATTGCTGGCTACACCAGGCAACGAGGGCGTTGCTTTTTTCCTTTTTGGTGGGCATTTATCATGGATATAAATATCATGACCTTGATCTGATTAGATAAGGATGCTTGGCATGCTTGGCGTGGGCCTACATCTCAACATTCCACTCCATAGACTGAATATCATCATCTTTCCACCCACCAATCAACCCTCATAGGTTTATCCCCTAACAAATGGTAGCAATACCTGAGTTCTTCTGATCTCAGTAGCAGACGTCAATAGCGTCTGCACCATCCGTTTATCGCGAGCCTATTGGCCAACACCTAATAGCCAGTTTGCCCAAGTCGGACCTCTCATACACTCGCTGTCATCGAGCACCTTTTGACACACCAAACACCTCAAACCTTGATCCTTTCGATAGGCCAGTCAAGAACAACTAATCAAATGGCTCCAGCAACCCTCAGAAGCCAGGGTTTGCTAGATGAGACCTTAGAGACCTCACCGCCTCCAGCAATACCAACAGTCAGCAATGACACAGCGACAATCCTAGCCGCTATCGGTCTCCTGACCAATGAGGTTAAAGATCTCAAGGTTCGAGTGGAACGTCTTGAGTCAAAATCACCTCCCTCATCACCTTTAGTCAAACCGGAAGACTCAGCAAAAAAATCGGCTTCGCTAGGAGCTCTAGCATAGGCCTCGAAACCCATGAGGTCAAATTGATGAAAAGTCTCATAGTTACTGAGTATTGATGACCCGAGCAAATTTTGAATATGTCACCAATTGACCATCGGAAAAACTCTGGATTTGCGACCGGAGCAAAAGGAGTCGTTTGGTGATTTCTCCGAGAATCTGTATGCTGTTTGATGCGCTAAACCCCATTTGGCAAGGTGTGGTTTTGCGGGGTTTGCTAGCCGTGTGCTTCATGTATCGCTTAATGAGTGTGTGGTGTTTGTATGTACGAAACGATTGACTGAGTGTACCATGCTCTTGCTTCTGTAGTTCTTCCACCTCTTCCTATACTGGTTGCCGCTGTGCTTGGGATGTTCATCGGATTGAAGGATTAGGTACGGGAGAAGTCGATGTATTTGCGTGGAGGTGACGGCATAAGTAGCTGAATAGGTAGAAGCTCCTACTGAGGGGCCATGGTGATATCGACTGGCCTAGCGAAAGGATCGATGATAGCTGATATCGACTGGCCTAGTGAAAGGGTCGATGATGAGGTGTGTCAAAAGGTGCTCGGTGACGCGAGTGTATAAGAGGTCCGACTTCGGCAAACTGGCTATTAGGTGTTGGCCAATAGGCTCGCATAAACGTATGGTGCAGACGTTATTGACGCCTGCTACTGAGGATTGATCCCGTAGATCGACCGAAGTATTGCTACCATTTGTTAGGGGATAAACCTATGAGGGTTGATTGGTGGGTGGAAAGATGATGATATTCAGTCTATAGAGTGGAATGTTGGGATGTAGGCCCACGCCAAGCATGCCAAGTATCCTTATCTAATCAGATCAAGGTCATGATATTTATATCCATGACACCCCCTGCGGGGAATTCGTCTCTCGGCGCTAAAAATTTAAGAATGCCCACTAAGCAGGGGGTCTGCAACGGAGACAACCGAATATATAAGAATAGAATATTCAAACACAACTTTGTGTGATATTCATTTTAGGATCATTATGCTTGCTGCAAGGCGTCCACGGTTACCATCAGCTCAACCATGTTTAAGGTGCTCATACTCATCTCTAAGCCTAACGCCAGCTTCAGCTCCGGCTCTGCTTCTCAAGGTACGGAGCGACATGAAAGCAGCAATGAAGGCAAAGGATAGCTCCAGGTAAGTGATGCACAACGGTGTCGAGCACCAACTCCATGTCTTATGGAATTGTGTTGACACTGGTTCATGAAAAGATTAGATGTTTTAAGGGGTCTCATCGCTGAAGTCACAAATGCCGCTAAAACTTCCAAACCCGTCACTACAGATTCGCAGATGCTGAGTATTATTCGGAAGCGCGTCAAAAGCTCAGAGTCAGCAGCGACGGACTTCCAAGCAGCAAAGCGTGATGATCTGAAAGCTCGAGAGGTCGCTCAGATCGCAGTGTTGGATGAATATATCCAAGATAGCAACTACATGCGAGAAGAAGAAGTTACTACAGCGATCCAGGAGATTGTTGACAGAATGAAGATGGAGAATAAAGAAGTCAATCGAGGCAGTGTTATGAAAGCGCTCGTCGGTCCTGGAGGGTCCTTGGAGGGCCAGACGGTTGACAAGAGCGACGTTGCAAGACTTGTTGGAGGGTTGATATGAGCAGGCCGACTGGCCGTGTGGATCCACAAACATGATGCCTTGTCGGATACAATGCAGATACTGCCAAAACGAGACTCCTAGCTCCTTCAAAAGCTTATGATGCGGTATTAGAAGAGAATCCCGCACGCTGTCTTGCAGGACTTGGCCAAACGATCTTGCCATAAGAGCATGTGACATCTAGGCAATGGATCGTCCCAGAATGATTGCATGTTCATCGACAGCTTGCTTAGCTGCCAGCTCTACAGGAGTCACAGGGGCTGCGGCCATGCTTTGGTATGCAATTTTTAGTAATCTCTTCATGAGGTCACTGACCTTTCATGTACTAGGAGTCTATGTATCACTGGCGTGCTCGATGGATGCACCGCGTACAGGTAATCTAATACTCTAATTTGCGATATTATCTCCCCCCTGCTGCCCGCTTTGCGTCGCGAAGGAGCCAAAAATCATCGCTCTACCCGAATCCTGTTCTGTCTCTAGAAGAGATCGTTCGACAGCGAGCATCAGATGGGTGGTACTTATGATCACTTCTGTTCATCTTTAGTATTTGAACATCTAAAAGATATTCTGCGGACGAAATGCGAACCTTCCAAGTCTAAAGTGTAATTAACCGCATCATCCTCTTCTTGATGAACCAAGATCGGCGTGTCTCTTCGCCATTTGCTTTCCTTTACCCGCAGCCTCAATCCAGCCATCTTGTTCTGGTCTACCCAGATCGTTTGGTCTAGACCATGCTCATCGTCTTTAAGGCTTTCATCGAAAGCCTTCAAAAAGTCATCTCCAGTTGCTGAACCACTCACCCTTGTATTCTTAGCCATCTCCGCTAGCCATGGTCTCCATATTCTCATACATTTTCGATCCACTACATCTACATTACTCAGAAAGACGCCTCTCCGTGGCCCCATCTGCACTAAGCTCGCGTTGAAGCACAACTGCGAGAAAAGTTCGTGTGCTTCTAAGCTTATATGTTGCTTGACGAAATTGGCTTCCCTTGTCAGTCTTCTCGAACTGGCGGCCTCGCTCGTTCTCGACCCAGGAATATCCCCTGCTGGATGTGAACGAACGACACACGGTTCTAAATCTTTCCGAGTTGGACGAAAATGTGAGTACAGCTTTCGAATTGTGCCGCTTCTACCAGGGCCGTCGGCGGATTGGCATATTAAACCCTCTCCCTCATGATATTCGCTCAATCCCGGCGTTCCCAGGTAATCGCAATACAAATACGGCTCGGTATATTGCGCCGATGGGTGGTAGCACTCGAGAATAAGTTTGCGATCTTCAAGTGATGCCGCTCGCAAAAGTCTGCTGTGGACGATGCGATTGATTAGGTTTTGAAATCGATGAGAGACCAATTTGAATTGCAGTAAAGGCTGGGTTTGGAAACAGTCCAGCATATGAACGAGTATCTTCACATCATCAGTACTCTCCAAAGCTCGTCTTTCAGATGGAACCGAGTGGGACTGACCTCGTTTGGGAGGTCAAATAGAGTAGTGTGTTGCCTCCCACCATGGTCGTTCTCATACACGCGGTGCTCATATACTAGGGCCATCCGGTGAACTGCGCTTCATGGCGAATGTCCGTCCAGAGGAACAAAGTGCGCCATCTTCCCCTTTGGACGTCACATTGCAGCAGTCTTATCTCCGCCCGACGCTAGCAAATCGTGATTCTTTTGGTCCCCTCGCACTTCGGTCCCCACACTCTGGGACTCGCTTGAAGAATGGAATGCTGCTTCAGCCTATAATTCGAGACTGGTTTCCCTAGCCGGTTCGTTAAACCGTGTGCGATGCCTGATGCAATACTCGACGACATAAGCCATCGAAGATACAATCCACTACGAGGAAGCTGGATCCTTGTTTCCCCACATCGGACAAAACGTCCATGGCAGTAGGTCTCTGGCCACATACTAAGGTTGTCACAATCAATTGATTTTCCAGAGGCCAACAAGAAGCCGCCGTCCAAACTACGTTACCAGATCATGATCCTTCATGCTATCTTTGCCCAGGCAACAAGCGCGCCCAAGGCGATACCAATCCCCACTACGAAAGCACCTTCACTTTTGTCAATGACTTCAGCGCTGTCAAAGAGAATCAAGCCGAGTACAAGCGCGTAGATGAAGACGGAAGTATGTTAGTAGTTTCACTGCTTTGGAATGAGCGACTCTAAAAAAGGCGGCAGGTCTTTCAACGCTGCTACTGAAAGCCGAATCTGTCACCGGGAAATGTTACGTCGTAACCTTTTCACCTAGGCACAATCTCACACTCGCCGACTGTAAGCCATCCGAGATTGTTCCTGTCATCGACACTTGGACACAATTATACGCGGCGCACATCTCCCCAAAATCGCCATTGGCTCAAGCCGCTGGGCCAACGACACTGCCGCCAACAAGCCACCAGACTACCATCTCACATTCAGGGCAACAGTATAGGTATATGCAGATATTTGAGAACAAAGGCGCGGCTATGGGTTGCTCAAATCCACATCCCCACGGTCAGATATGGACCACCACTGGGCTTCCGGAAGAACCTGCCGCTGAAATGGAACAATTGATCAAGTACCGACGCGAACAAGGAGGTGCAAATCTTCTGGAAGATTATGCAAGGCTCGAAATAGAGAAGCAAGAGAGGGTCATCTTCAACAACGACTCTTTTGTTGCCGTATGTCCGTGGTGGGCTATCTGGCCCTTTGAGGTGATGATCGTGGCAAAAGAGCACAAAAGAGCGCTCGTCGACCTCGGCGATAACGATAAAAGAGATCTCGCGGATGTCATTGCAGATGTGACACGGCGTTATGACAATCTGTTCGAAGCGCACTTTCCCTACAGTATGGGCCTACATCAGGCACCTTTGGAGGGGGATAACGCCGAGATCGAAGCCAGTCACTTTCACATACACTTCTACCCTCCACTATTGAGAAGTGCAACTGTGAGGAAATTCCTCGTTGGGTAAGTAACACCAAATCAGACTATTTTCCGACTAGTGACATATCATTCTAGGTATGAATTGATGGCGGAACCTCAGAGGGACATTACACCGGAGCAAGCTGCCGCAAGACTTCGCAATTGTGGAGGAGAGTTGTACCGGAATAAGCCACAGAATAAGTCGCTGTAGCTGAGAATGATCATTTTCTCCCTTCTCGTCAGAGAACCGCATTATCTGTAAGATCTTACATCTCTTGCGCCTACATACAACTCGATGCTGGGAAGAGTAGCATGCGTCGAGATGCCCTTAGCTGAATGCGCCGGGTATAGCTATAGAAGCAACGTTTTCCCGATCTTGTCATTGCACATAGAATCCCCACTGCGTGAACATCCATAGCAAGCTTCCAGTCGAAATGAATGCCGGCCCTGCGATCGCTCTACCCCACGATGCAGTTCTGAAAATTAGCCATTCACTGAAGAAGTGCCCCCAGGCTATGGCATGTGTCCAGATAGCAAGTTGGTAGAGCTGAGGGTTGCTGATATTATAGGCGGCGTATAGCCGGATGACCGCTGAGACGAGCGTATAGGTGCCAAAGATCCTGGACGGAAGCGGTGAGATCTCATGCGCTGATCGCGAATAGATCTCCTTGGTGTTTTTGGTCGTCAGGTAAGACTGAGCTGTGTTCCCTACGGCGATCAACGAGACCTGCATGTGTACTCGTATCAGCATTGAAATCAAGCATGCAGGGCAGGACGAGTACCAAAAGTAGCCATGATGGGAGCAAGCCTGAATGCTGCGGAAGATACGATAACATGGTGATATGCAGCTACTACTGTGTAAGCCTGGTACGGGAAGAGCGTCTGTCGACCTTTTCGAGGTTCATGACTGATAAGGAGAACTTTTGCAAGGCCTGCAATCCCCTTTCGGGCGCACCGTCAAGGAGTCGCCACAAGGGTAAGGAGCCTGGGCATATAGCGGGCCTCGCGGGCATCCCGAGGGAACCCTAAAGCAGTCAGATCGGCTGCAACCTGCAGCAACGCTAAAGGTTCGACTATCAGCATGATTTGAGCTCAACATTCCAGTCCACGACTTTTCGTAAAGAAGCTGTCGATGGTATGGCTACCAGTCTCGACAACTTGAGTTCGTTCTACAGAGGGAAGATGCAGCAAGCTTCAACCGTGCCCGAGTCTTTTGACCACAGGGTTGTGTACTTCCTGCTAGTCACTTTCACCGTGGCTGGCTTCTTTGCTGTCGCTTTATACATCACCCATTTCCTACGGCTAATGCTTAGTCTGTTCGTCCTACCTGGTAAATCGGTATGCTCAGTCGTCTCTTCCACCGGCCTTTGTATATGCTAACTGCCTCTAGCTCCGTACATTCGGTCAACCGTCCAAAACGTGGGCTCTCATAACTGGCTCATCCGATGGCATTGGGAAAGAGTTTGCTCTCCAGCTTTCTCGAGCCGGCTATTCGACGGTGCTTGTCTCCCGTACCGCTTCAAAACTCGACGCCCTTGCCACAGAAATCAAGTCCAAGTACAACACTCAGACGAAGACCCTCGCCATGGATTTCGGCGCCAACTCGGACGACGACTATGCCAAGTTAAAAGCCCTGATAGACGGTCTAGATATCGCAATCTTGATTAACAATGTGGGGATAAGCCACGACATACCAGTACCATTCACACAAACACCTCAAAAGGAGATGGAAAGCATCATCACGATCAATTGCTTGGCTACATTACGAGTGACACAGCTGGTAGCAGCAGGGATGGCGCAACGAAAGCGTGGGCTGATAGTGACCATGGGCTCTTTCGGCGGCCTCATCCCCGCGCCGCTTCTGGCCACCTACAGCGGCAGCAAAGCCTTCCTCCAACAATGGTCCACCGCCCTCGGCTGCGAACTTGCCCCATATAACGTCACCGTTGAGCTTGTGCAATCGTACCTGGTCACATCTGCCATGTCCAAGATCCGGACGCCATCACTGTTCGTGCCAAGCCCGAGGGTATTTGTGAAGAGTGTGTTGGGCAGCATTGGCCGGACTGGAGGAGCGCAGGGGTGGACGTACACAAGCACGCCTTATTGGAGCCACGCGATGCAGCAATGGATTGTGTCTGGGTTTGTGGGCCCAGGCAACAAGCTACTGTTATTGTATACCCGACGGTTACATTACGGCATCAGGAGGAGGGCATTGGCCAAGCTGGAGAGGAAGAATGGCAAGAAGGGTGTGTAGAGTTATGTCGTGCGCGGGGAAACCCAGTCGGTGATCATTACCCCTATATTAAAAATCGGCGCAACTCCTCAAAAAAAAATTGATTTTCACACAAGTTGAAAATCAGAAAATGTAGAAACCACTGCGCCTAGAATAGCTCTATAACCACCACGAATTCTAGCTTTAAACTTCTCTAGATTACCCTTTATATACACCTCTATAGACCTATTAAGTTTTAGTAAATACTTCGCGGTAACCCTCTATGCGCATAGTACTTAAGAAGTTAAGGAAACCGTGAAAAAAGTGCGCCCGCTTAGCCTTACGGAGAAATAGACCTCGGCGAAAAAAAAAAAATCCTCGGCTTACTTACCCTTATTAGGCGATTTTATAATTTATTAGAGAAAGTCGATAACTTCTTACCTATCTACTATTA
>JAABUI010000391.1_pt1 | contig 35827 bp, 22 predicted proteins | sample 5559111 | NCBI WGS metagenome assembly JAABUI01 (sample SAMN10711870, study PRJNA513365) | rock metagenome | isolation source: Antarctica rocks | place: Antarctica: Victoria Land, Buttleship Promontory | reverse complement strand
TCGTTCTCTACGCGCAGGGTTTCGCCGTGGCCGTCGAAGCTGCGATCGGAGGTCGAACTCTGCGTGAGGTCGCGCGTCAGGCCGAAATCAGCCACACCACCTTGCTGGCGGTTCTGCATGGGCAACGTTGGCCGGACATGATCACGATCGCGAAGCTCGAGGAGACCTTCCAGCGCTCCCTGTGGCCCGGGCCGGAAATCCGAAGATTGGCAGTCGATTAGTGCGATCAGAAGGTATCTGCGGCGACGGCGTGGTGCAGTGATCCGGAGACGAGCGCGGCAACATTGGCTTGAGACGGCTTGACCCGCCGTGATTCGGCCTCCGCCCAGGCCACGATGTACAAACAATCAGCATCGGCCGGCTGCACGACCCCCAGCGGCCGTCCCGCGACGAGACTGCCGTTCGGCGCCGCCGCGGTGCGCCCTTCGGGATCGGTGATCTTCGTTGGACCCGACACGGCTGAAGTGTGGCGGCTCTCGGACGTCGCGCTATGCAACGTATCCGTTCAAAGGCGTCGCGCCCGATGCGATGGTGGCCGCACTGCAGCCCGCATCTCAACGACTCACGCCATCGGCGATGGAACGCAGTCGAACGTCAGTGACTGCCCGTTGCGCAGCACCTGCACGGTGACCCGTTGCTCGACCATCCCCCGCCGGAGCATCCGCACCAGGTCCTCACGGCTGCGCGGACTATGCGGGCCGATATTGAGCAGCACATCGCCGCGCTCGAACGGGCCGGCGCTGTTGCTCCGCACGGCGGTGACCACGAGCCGTTCTTCGTTGTCGTCGGCATCCAGCCGGCGGCACGCGACGCTGACGCCAAGCGACGCCCGTAGCACGACACCGTGCTGCAAAAGCTCGGGAACTATGTCATTGACCGTCTCCGCGGGCACGGCGAAGCCGATCCCCTCGGCGTTGCTGGCGATGGCCGTGTTCACGCCCAGCACCGCTCCGTCCACGCCGACGAGAGGACCACCGGAATTTCCTGGGTTGATGGCGCAGTCGGTCTGAATGATGTCGTAGATCGCGCGCCCATGATCGGTGGGCAGGCTGCGCTTGAGCCCGCTGACGATGCCCAAGCTCATGCTCTCCGGAAAGCGACCGAGCGGGCTGCCGAGGGCGAAGCACAGCTCACCCAGCCGGGCGGGCGCCCGGCGCAGCGGAAGAGGAGCCGCGCGCTGCGCTGGCACGCGAAGAACCGCGAGGTCCGTCAGCGGATCCGAACCGACGACTTCGGCCACCGTCTCGCGGCAGTCCGGGAACCTGACCCACACGGGCTCCACCAGACCATCGATCACATGGCGGTTGGTGACCAGGTGCTCGGGATCGAAGAGCCAGGCTGAGCCGCTCGCGCCGTCGAAGTCCTTGGTCTGTCCGGTGACGATCGCCGTGCTCGGCACCGTCCGCTGCGCCAGTGCCACGATCTCGTCGCTCAAGCCCTGCAGCAGACTGGCATTCCTAGACGTCGATCGCATCGTCATCATCCGCGATCATCGTGCTGCCACCAAAGCGCTTCTGCAAAAGCGTGTCGAAGTGATCCGCTGCTGCACTGACGACGTCGACAGCCATCAGCAGCTCCGGCGGAGACAGCGTGTGTGCCGGCACGTCGGCCTGCATGACGATCGACGTTCCATCGTTGCTGACGATGGCCTTCGCAAGCCGAACCTGGCCGTTGATCGCGTTGACTGCCTCGTACACCTGGGGGGACAGCTGGAAGTCGTGGAGCATGGGGGCGAAGATCTCCAAGAACGGTGACTCGCCGTCGTGCGGGCGGATGAACAGCACGGCGCTGCCGCGCGGGATAGGGATGTCGCCATCGGAGTCACGCTTCACCTCATCGAGCTCGTAGGCCTGCTTGAGCGTCGCCTCGATCCACTCGTTCAGGTCTCCTGCTGCAGTGTCGTCCTGTGAGCGTGTCCGACGACGTGCCGGCGTCTCTTCGGCTTGCCGTGCAGGTGACGTTGTTGGGACCCGTGACGTCGCCTCGGTCGGCGCCTCCCGGGCGGCGGGTACAGGGAGTTGCACCGTCTCGCCCGCTGCGAGGAACGCCGCGAGCACGACGTCGCGAAGCGTCGGCGCGTTACGACAGCTTCGGAGGTAGTCGAGTTGACCCTGCTTGCCGCGAATCGACATCTCACCCTTGCCGAGCCCCAGAGCTCGCAGCTCCTCGGCGATGAATTGCCGATTGACGGCGTCCCCAGGCAGCCACGCCTCGAGCAGCGTTGGCCAGGCCTGCTGTACGAAGACGGCTTTGGGGCGTGCCCCGTACTGACGGCGCAACTCCTCCGCCGGGTCGCCGCGCAGACCCAGGTCGCTGGCCAGCTGCTTGAGAAGTCGCGGTGGCAGGTTGCTCCACGCGAACCGGTACCTCGGCATCGCACGTCCTCTCGCGGTAGGCGGGCGGCCGCAGAGATGACATCGGTCGCGCCGCGCCGCGGAACTTATCCCTTCGTGGGCCCTTGCGGGCGCTTTCGCTCTATCCGGGTCTGGAGTACCTCAACTATCGACGTCGAGAGCCAGCGGTGCGTGGTCGCTCAGCTCATTCAGGTAGGGCACTGCCAGCACGTCGCACCCCGTTGCGGCGTCCCACGTCTTTCGGTCGCAGAAGAGGTGGTCAAGCTGGAACGCCTCGTCCTTGCCGGGCCGGAACAGCGTCCGCTGCTCGCCGGCGTGGAACTTCGGGTGGACCGCGCGCCAACCCGCGGCGGCCGCCTTGCTGAACCACTCCGCGTTGCCGTAGTAGACCGACGTCGGCCCGAACAGCGCGTCGAAGCGCAGGGCCGCATTGAGGTCGCCGCCCACGACGAAGCGGCGTCCGCTTGTGTGCGCTGCAAGATCAGCGAGAATCACGTCCAGCGGGAACAGCCGCCCGCTCGTCGAGCAGCCCACGCCGTCCGGCAGCCCGGGGACCACGGTTCGGTCGAGCTCTTTCGTATCGGCGTGGATGCTGGCAAGCAGCCAGGACACGCCGGCGAGCTCGACTTCAGCCACGGTCACCTGCGGCGGCAGCTGGGGTAGCCACGTCAGCGCCAGATCAGCGGCCCGCGGCGCCGCGCCTGGCACCCAGACCGCCGTGCCGATCTGGTCGGAGAATTCGTACGGCGTGAACACGACCTCCGACTCCGGCACCCAGCTCGGCGGTCGCATCACCTCCTGCAGCAGCGCGACATCCGGAGCCCACGCCGCCAGTTGCTGCCAGGCGCGGGCGTTCGCCTTCTTGTACGTCCCGCCGTACGCGCAGCCGGTGTTCCAGGTGACGATCCGCATCAGGCGCCTCTTGTCGGGAGTTGGGCCAGCATCCTGCCCCGCGGCTCCGACCTTTCCGCAGCCGGCGAAGCGCTCCCCACCCGTTCTGGGCTGTTTCGTGCCCCGATCCCCGGCGGAGTGGTTAGGTTCGGGTCAACCGCGGCCAGGAGTTGATTTGGACGTCTTTAAGGTGCACGAGCAGGTCATCGCGGACTACCGCGCCTTCACCTCGGGCTTCGTGCAGCCTCGCGACGACCGGATCAGCAGCTTCATCGACGAGCAGTTCGCCGAGGGCGTGCAGTGGCCGGACCCCTGGCTGAGCCTCAACCCGTCCTTCGCGACCGGCGGGGCCATCCCCGAGCTCGTCGAGAGGGGCCTGCTGAACCCCGAGTGCGGCCGAATCTTCCGCCGTAAAGGCCGACGCTCACGACACCGGCCGGGAGCCGGTGATCCTGCACCGGCACCAGCGCGAGGCCGTGGAGGTCGCCCGGTCTGGCAAGAGCTACGTCCTCACTACGGGCACCGGCTCGGGTAAGTCGCTCGCCTACATTGTTCCGATCGTCGACGCCGTCCTCCGCGATCGAGACAAGCACGGTGGCCGGCGCCCGGGCGTCAAGGCGATCGTCGTCTACCCGATGAACGCCCTGGCCAACAGCCAGGTCGAGGAGATGAAGAAGTTCCTGCGCTTTGGCTACCCGGAGGGCGGTGAGCTGGTCACCTTCGCCCGCTACACCGGCCAGGAGTCCAAGGACGAGCGCCGCCGCATCCTGGCCGAGCCGCCGGACATCCTGCTCACCAACTACGTGATGCTCGATCTCGTCCTCACCCGGCCGGACGAGCGCAAGCAGCTGATCCGGGCCGCGCAGGGCATGCAGTTCCTTGCGCTGGACGAGCTGCACACCTACCGAGGCCGGCAGGGCGCCGACGTCGCCATGCTCATCCGACGGCTGCGCGACCAGTGCGCCAGCGACGACCTGCAGATCGTCGGCACCAGCGCCACCATGGCCAGCGCCGGCACGATCGCCGAGCGCAACGCCGTCGTCGCGAAGGTGGCCACGCGGTTGTTCGGCACGGAGGTCACGCCGGAGCGGGTCATCGGCGAGACGCTCGTACGCGGCACCGCCGACCTCGACCCGAGCCCGCAAGCGCTCGCGGCAGCTACCTCCAGCGCCGCCCAGCCGCACGAGCCCCGCCCGCACGATCAGTTCGTCACGGACCCGCTCGCTGCCTGGGCCGAGTCGACCTTCGGCTTGGACGTCGAGCTGGAGACCAACCGGCTCATCCGCCGCACCCCCACCACCGTCACCGAGGCAGCCGCCCGGCTGGCGGAGGCCACCGGCCTCGACGAGAGCACCGCCACGACAGCCCTGCGGGCCATCCTCAAGGAGGGGTCGGCGGTCCTGCAGCCCGACAACGGCCGGCCGGTGTTCGCCTTCCGGCTGCACCAGTTCCTGTCCAAGGGTGACACCGTCTACGTCTCTCTGGAGCCCGAGGGCGACCGGCACATCACCGGCTCCTACCAGGTCAGCGTTCCCGACCATCCCGAGAAGGCGCTGCTGCCGCTGGGCTTCTGCCGCGAGTGCGGCCAGGAGTACCTCGTCGTCGCGAAAGTTGATAAGGGCGGTCAGGAGGTCTTCGTCGGCCGGCGCGACGCCGATGCCAGCGGGGGGGACGCCGTCACCGGCTATCTCTACGTCAGCTCCGACTTCCCCTGGCCGACCGACCCGCTGGTCGCCGGTCGGTTGCCGTCGAGCTGGTTGGTCACCGACCCCGAGACCGAGCAGGTCGACGGCATCCTGGACAGTAAGAAGAAGTACCTGCCGACCAGGGTGCAGCTCTTGCCTGATGGCACCAAGACGACCGACGTCGACGCCCTGACCGCCTGGTTCGTGTCGACGCCCTTCGCGTTCTGTATGCGCTGCGGCGTGTCGTACGAGCAGGTCCGCGGGAACGACTTCGGCAAGCTCGCCACCCTCGACGCCGAGGGCAGGTCGAGCGCCATGACGCTGCTCAGCGCCTCCATCGTGCGCAGCCTGCGCGAGGTCCCCGCCGACCAGCTGCCGTCCTCGGCCCGCAAGTTGCTCACCTTCGTCGACAACCGGCAGGACGCGAGCCTGCAGGCGGGGCACTTCAACGACTTCGTCCAGGTGTCGCAACTTCGCGGCGCCCTGCACGGGGCACTCGCAGCAGCCGGGCCGGACGGCCTCAGTCACGAGACCGTCCCGGCCGCCGTGACGGCCGCCCTGCAGCTGGCACCAAAAGACTTCGCGCAGACACCGGAAGCGAAGTTCCAGGCCAAGGCTGACGCCGAGCGGGCGCTGCGCGCGGTGGTGGAGTACCAGCTGTACGTCGACCTACAGCGCGGCTGGCGCGTCACCATGCCCAACCTTGAGCAGACCGGCCTACTGAAGATGGACTACCGCGACCTGTCCGAAGTCGCTGCCGACACTGAGTCGTGGGAGGGCACCTTCCTGCTTGACCGGGTCAGTCCTGCGCAGCGGGCCGAGCTGTGCCAGATCCTGCTCGAGGAGCTGCGTCGCGCCCGCGCCATCGAGGTGGAGTGCCTGACGGAGGAGGGCTTCGACCGGGTCAAGAAGCTCTCCCAGCGACACCTGGTCGAGCCGTGGGCCCTGCCGGACTCAGACTTGCTCGTCCCCGTCGGCATCGCGATCCCCCGCCCGTCCAAGCCGGGCGTCCGTCGCAACCTGGTCGCGTTCGGGCCGCGCGGCGCGTTCGGCCGGTTCCTGCGCCGCGCCGCGGCGGGCCTGCCCGGCAAGGTCGACGTCGCTGACAGCGGCAAGGTGATCGACGACTTGTTCGCCGTTCTCACCAGTGCAGGTCTGCTCTCACGGAGGGAGAGCGCGGACGGGCCGGAGTTCCAGATCAACGCCGGTGCGCTGCGCTGGCGAGCCGGCGACGGCAGGTCCGGCGCCGCGGACCCGCTCCGCAAGGCGTTCGTGGGGGAGGAGGAGGCCCGGGTCAACCCGTTCTTCCGCGACCTCTACCGCGACCTGTCCAGCCGCTACGCCGGCATGCTGGCCCGCGAGCACACCGCGCAGGTGCCGCAGACCGCCCGGCTCGAGCGGGAGGCCGACTTCCGCAGCGGCGCTCTGCCGCTGCTCTACTGCTCACCGACGATGGAGCTCGGCGTCGACATCTCCGACCTCAACGCCGTGGGTCTGCGCAACGTCCCGCCGACGCCGGCCAACTACGCGCAGCGCTCCGGCCGCGCCGGCCGGTCCGGGCAGCAGGCCCTCGTACTCACCTACTGCTCGACCGGCAACTCCCACGACAGCTACTGGTTCCGCCGCAGCCGCGAGATGGTCGCCGGCTCGGTCATCGCGCCCCGCCTCGACCTCACCAACGAGGACCTCGTCCGCTCGCACGTGCACGCGATGTGGCTTGCCGGGACAGACGAGTCGATGCACTCCTCGATCACCGACCTGCTGGAAGCCGGCGGCGACAGCCCGAAGCTCGACCTGCTGCCCGACCTGTGGTCGGCGGTCAACGCCCCGGACGTCAGCCAGCGGGCTCAGCGCACCGCCGAACGGGTGCTCGCCGACCTGCGAACCACCTGGGAGCGTGACGGGCTCACCCCGCCCTGGTTCAGCGACACCTGGGTCTACGACCAGGTGAAGCGGGCATCGGCGAGCTTCGACGACGCCTTCGACCGCTGGCGCACGCTCTACCGGACGGCGCTGAGCGAGTACCGCGAGCAGAACCAGCGTGCCATCGCCACCTCCGCGACCAAGTGGGATCGCGAGCAGGCCAAGCGCCGCGCTGCCGACGCCCGCAACCAGCTCACCCTGCTGCGCAACGACGACCAGGATGCCGGCGCCACAGACTTCTACTCCTACCGCTACCCCGCCAGCGAGGGCTTCCTGCCCGGCTACTCCTTCCCGCGCTTGCCGCTGGCTGCCTACATCCCGGCCCGTCGCGGCGGGAAGGTGGACGGCGACTTCCTGCAGCGGCCGCGCTTCGTGGCGATCAGCGAGTTCGGCCCAGGGTCGCTGATCTATCACGAGGGCTCGCGCTACGAGGTCACCCGCGTGCAGCTGCCCCGCGACCCGGGGGAAACGACCTCGACCGGTGCCGTCACCGAGCAGGCCAAGCGCTGCGAGGGCTGTGGTTACCACCACCCGGTGCAGGTGGGCACCGACCGATGCGAGCTCTGCGACCACCCGCTCGGCGCCACGCAGTACGGCCTGCTGCGGTTGCAGACGGTCTTCACCCGCCGGCGCGAGCGGATCAGCAGCGATGAGGAGGAGCGGCGACGCAGCGGCTTCGAGTTGGAGGTGTCGTTCCGGTTCGCCGACCGTGAGGGCCGATCCGGGCGTACGTCTGCGCAGGCGCTCGTCGACGGCCACCCGGTGCTCGAGGTCGTACACGGCGACGCCGCGGAGATGCGCATCGCCAACGTCGGGCGTCGGCGTCGCAAGGTGCCGTCCGAGCGTGGCTTCTGGTTGGACTTGCGCGAGGGCAAGTGGCTGTCGGACAAGCAGGCCGGTGACGCCACGGTCGACACCGCGGATCTGGACGACGCCGCCGACGTCAAGCACAAGGAGAAGGTGACGCCGTACGTCGAGGACCGGCGCAACGTCGTCGTGCTGCGCCTGGTCAACCCGGTGCCGCTGACGGTCGCGGTGACGCTGCGCTCGGCGCTGGAGCGGGCCATCGAGGCGGAGTTCCAGCTGGAGGACGCCGAGCTGGACAGCCGCGCCCTGCCCGACCTCGATGAGCGGGGGCGGATGCTGCTCACCGAGGCTGCCGAGGGGGGCGCCGGCGTGCTTGGGCGGCTAGTCGAGGAACCGGACGTCCTGGCCGCCGTCGCCCGCCGCGCGATGGCGATCATCCACTACGACCCGGACACCGGCGACGATCTCGACAAGGCCCCGAACGCCCGCGAGCGGTGCGAGAAGGGCTGCTACGACTGCCTGCTCGCTTACTCCAACCAGTACGAACACACCTTGATCGATCGCCATGCGATCGTGCCGCTGCTCCTGCAGCTGATGACCGCGACCGTCGTCACCGGTGCCGGCGGGCGCAGCCGCGACGACCAGCAGGACTGGCTAGCCAAGCTCAGCGACTCCGGGCTAGAGCGGCAGTTCGTCGACTGGTTGGAAGAGCGCGGCCACCGGCTGCCCGACGACGCACAGCGCACCGTCGAGGCCGCCCGTGCCCGTCCCGACTTCGTCTACGAGATCGCTGGCAGCCCGATCGCCGTCTTCGTCGACGGGCCGCACCACGACGCGGAACACCAGCAGGCGCGCGACGCCGCGGCTGCGGAGCGGCTGGAGAACGAGGGCTGGACCGTCGTACGCGTCGGCTATGAACGGCAGGAGTGGAGCGACGTGACCGTCCGCTTCGAGTGGATCTTCGGCAAGGGAGTCGTGCGTACGTGAGCCAGACGATGGACCTCGCTGTCGGCAGCCTGGTGCGGGTGCGTGGCCGCGAATGGGTGGTGCAGCCCGGTACCGCGCCCGACTTCCTGCTGCTGCAGCCGCTCGGCGGCGGCTCGAACGACGTCGTCGGCGTCTTCCCCGACGAAGGCGTCGAGCCGGCGACCTTCCCGCCACCTAGCCCTGACGACCTGGGCGACGCCACCAGCACCGACCTGCTGCGCACCGCGCTGCGGGTCGGCTTCACCTCCAGCGCCGGGCCGTTCCGCTCGCTGGCCGGAATCAGCGTCAGCCCGCGCAGCTACCAGTACGTCCCGCTGCTCATGGCGCTGCGGCAGGACGTCGTGCGGCTGCTGATCGCCGACGACGTTGGCATCGGGAAGACCATCGAGGCCGGGCTGATCGCCAAGGAGCTGCTCGAGCAGGGCACCGTGAAGCGGCTGGCCGTGATCTGCTCTCCGGCGCTGGCCGAGCAGTGGCAGCGCGAGCTCAAGCACAAGTTCGGCCTGGACGCCGCGCTGGTACTCACCAGCACGGTGAAGTCGCTGGAACGCGGGCTGATGCTCAACGAGTCGCTGTTCGACCGCCATCCCTACGTCATCGTCTCCAACGACTTCATCAAGTCCGATCGGCGCCGGCACGACTTCCTGCTGCGCTGCCCCGAGCTGGTCATCCTCGACGAGGCGCACAACAGCGTCGCAGGCGGCGGCAAAGGTCAGCGCGCCCGGCACCAGCGCTTCGAGCTGCTGCAGGGGCTGGCCGCCGACCCGTCCCGGCACTTGATCCTGGCGACCGCGACGCCGCACTCCGGTGACGAGCTGGCGTTCGCCAACCTCGTCGGACTGCTCGACCCGGCGCTGGCGCAGGCCGACCTCGGCACCACGGCCGGACGGCAGCTGCTCGCCCGGCACTTCGTGCAGCGGCGGCGCGCCGACATCCGGCACTATATGGATGAGGACACGCCGTTCCCGAGCGACCGGCTCACCCTGGATGTGCCCTACCTGCTCGGCCCGGCGTACAAGGCGCTGTTCGACGACGTGCTGGCCTACGCCCGCGAACAGGTCCGCGACGGCCTCGGCGGGGCGCAGGGTCGGGTGCGCTGGTGGTCGGCGTTGGCGCTGCTGCGGGCGATGGCCTCCAGCCCGCGTGCGGCCGCGGCGACCCTGCGCACCCGGGCGGCCAATGCCGGCCTGACCGACGTCGAGGAGGTCGACGCGCTCGGCAAGGCCGGGGTGCTCGACAGCTCCGACGACGAGACGCTCGAAGGCCTCGACACCACCCCCGGGGCGCAGGTCGAGGATCCCGACGGCGGCTCGAACAGCGGTGAGCGGCGGCGGCTGCTCGAGTTCGCCCGCCGCGCCGCCGAGCTCGACGGGCCGGACGCCGACCGCAAGCTCGCCGCCCTGACCGTGCAGGTGAAGAAGCTGCTCGCCGACGGCTACGCCCCGATCGTCTTCTGCCGCTTTATCGACACCGCCGGCTACGTCGCTGAGCACCTGACCACCGCGCTGGGCTCGAAAAAGGCCGCGGTCACCGTCGCTGCGGTCACCGGGCAGCTACCGGCCGCCGAGCGGGCGAACCGGGTCGCCGAGCTCGGGGCCACCGAGGGGCAACGCGTACTGGTCGCAACCGACTGCTTGAGTGAGGGCGTCAACCTGCAGGAGGCGTTCTCCGCGGTCGTGCACTACGACCTGGCGTGGAACCCGACCCGGCACGAACAGCGCGAAGGCCGCGTCGACCGGTACGGCCAGCTGACCGACGTCGTCCGAGCCGTCACACTGTACGGCGAGGACAACGCCATCGACGGCATCGTGCTGGAGGTGCTGATCCGCAGGCACCGCGCGATCGCCAAGGCCACCGGCGTTGCGGTGCCGGTACCCGGTGACGGCCAGCCGCTGCTCGACGCGCTCGCCGAGGGCTTGCTGCTGAGAGGCCGCACCCATGAGGAGCTGACCCTCGACCTCGGGCTGGACGAGAAGGCGCAGCAGCTCGAGCTGGACTGGGCTAGCGCCGCGGAGCAGGAGAAGCAGTCCCGCACTCGCTACGCCCAGCACACGATCAAGCCCGAGGAGGTCACCGCCGAGGTCGACGAGATCCGCGCGGCACTCGGCGCGCACGGTGACCTGGAGGCGTTTCTCACCCGCACGCTGCAGGCCCTCGGCTCTACCGTCACGCCGACACCCAACGGCTTCACGGCCGTGCTGGCCACCCTGCCGCTCGGGCTGCGCAGCAGCCTACCGGTGGGACTGCGCGACCCGCTGCCGTTCCACCGCGACCCGCGTGCCACCCGCGGCGCGGCGGTGATCGCCCGCACCGACCCGACCGTGCAGACCCTGGCGCGTTACGTGCTGGAGAGCGCTCTGGATGCCGCCGTCCCCGATACCGAACGGCCGGCCCGGCGGGCCGGGGTCATGCGCACCACGGACGTCACCACCCGCACGACGCTGCTGCTGGTGCGGCTGCGCTTCCAGCTCACCCTGCCGGCCGGTGAGGGCACCCGGCAGCTCGTCGCCGAGGACGCCCGGGTCCTGGCCTTTGAGGGCGCACCCGCCGCGGCGATCTGGCTGCCCGATGACCGCGCCGAGCAGCTGCTGACCGCTACACCGTCGGCGAACCTGCCCGAGGGCGCCGCGCGCAACGCCGCGGAGACCATCCTGGCGGGGCTGCCGGAGCTGCTGCCGCACCTCGACGCCGTCGCGGACGCGCACGCCGTGCAGTTGCTCGCCTCGCACCGCCGCGCCCGCACCGCGCCCGGGCCGCGCTCCGCGGGCTCGCGGTGATCGCGCAGCGCCCGGTCGACGTGCTGAGCCTGCAGGTGCTGCTGCCTGGTCAGCAGGGCGGCGCGGCGTGATCGGGTCGCTGTCGTGCGTGCGAGTCGCGGGTGGGTTGCTGCCGGCGGACGTCGTCGCCGGGGTGTTGAGCGGCGAGATGGACGGACTGTCGAGCGGCGACTTCCACCTGGCGGGTGAGGCGCCGCGGGAGGCGGCGGCGCGGGTCTGGGCGCACCTGTTGGGGGTCTACCGCCGGTTCCGGGACGACCTAGGCCGGTTGCCGGACGGTGATCCGGCGGTGGGGCTGACCCGTGAGCGCTGGTTGACGGTGCTGCTGGCCGAGCTGGGCTACGGCCGGGTGCCGCTCACGCCCGCGGGCGGGTTGCCGGTGGGGGACAAGACGTATCCGGTGAGCCATCTGTGGGGCGCGACGCCGGTCCACCTGCTGGGCTGGGGGGTGGAGCTGGACCGCCGGTCGGCGGGAGTGTCGGGGGCGGCGCAGCGGGCGCCGCACGCGATGGTGCAGGAGCTGCTGAACCGCACCGACTCCTACCTGTGGGCGGTGCTGAGCAACGGCCGGGTGCTGCGGCTGCTGCGGGACTCGACAACGCTGACCGGACAGGCGTACGTCGAGTTCGACCTTGAGGCGATGTTCGACGGCGAGGTGTTCTCCGACTTCGTCGCGCTGTTCCTGCTGTGTCACCAGTCGCGGGTGGAGGTGCCCGACGGGGGTCGGCCGGCGGACTGCTGGCTGGAGCGCTGGCGCACCACCGCGGTGAGCCAGGGGGTGCGGGCGCTGGCATTGCTGCGTGAGGGGGTTGAGCAGGCGCTGGAGACCCTTGGCACCGGGTTCCTGCAGCACCCGGCGAACAGCGACCTGCGGGAGCGGCTGGCGTCCGGGCAGGTGCGGCTGACTGATGTGCATGCGGCGTTGCTGCGGCTGGCCTACCGGCTGCTGTTCTGGTCGGTGGCCGAGGACCGCGATGCGCTGCTCATCCCGGCGGCGTCCCTGGAGCAGCGGCAGCGGTACGCCGCACACTTCTCCTCCGGCCGGTTGCGGCGCCTGGCGGTGCGTCGGCACGGCGGCGCGCACGACGACCTGTGGCAGGGCGTGAGTGTGGTGCTGGACGCGCTGGGCCGACCGGCGGGGGAGCCGCGGCTGGGCCTTGCCGGGCTGGGCGGGTTGTTCACCCCGACCGCGGCTGATGTCCTGGCCGGCCGCCGGTTGCCGAACGTCGCGTTGCTGTCGCGGTGCGGTCGCTGGCGGTGGTGCAGCCCAAGGGCGGGCCGCGCCGGCTGGTCGACTTCGCGCATCTGGGTGCGGAGGAGCTGGGCAGCATCTACGAGTCGTTGCTGGAGCTGGTGCCACGGCACGACCCGACGACCCAGGCGTTCAGTCTGGAGGTGTTGGCGGGCAACGACCGCAAGACCTCGGGCAGCTACTACACCCCGACCGAGCTGGTCGAGCTGGTGCTGGACACCGCGCTGGACCCGGTGCTCGACGACGCGGAGAAGGGCGCGAGCAGCGCGGGCGAGTCGGCGGCGGCGTTGCTGGGGTTGCGGGTGTGTGACCCGGCGGTCGGGTCGGGGCACTTCCTGGTCGCGGCGGCCCGTCGGATCGCGACCCGGCTCGCAGCGGTCCGCACCGGTGAGGTCGACCCGACCCCGACGGCCTACTCAGACGCGCTGCATGACGTCGTCGCACGCTGCGTCTACGGCGTGGACGTCAACCCGATGGCGGCAGATCTGGCGAAGGTCAGCCTGTGGCTGACCGCGATGAGCCCGGGCCGGCCGCTGTCGTTCCTGGACCATCACGTCAAGGTCGGCAACGCGCTGCTCGGCACCACTCCGGCGCTGCTGCACGCCGGCATCCCGGACGCGGCCTACGTCGCCCTGACCGGGGATGACAAGCCCGTCGCCGCAGCCTGGAAGAAGCGCAACGCCGCCGAACGCGCCGGCCAGGGGGATCTGTTCGACGACGCCGGCATCGAGGTCGACACCGCGGCGCTGCGCAAGGGCACCGCGGAGGTAGCCGACCGGGCCGCGGCCGCCACGACCGTGGACGACGTGACGTGGGCCGCGCAGCGCTACGCCGACCTGCAGGCCGACCCCGACACCGCCCGGGCCCGGCGGGTTGCGGACGCCTGGTGCGCCGCCTTCCTCGGCCCCAAGACCCCGGACGCCGAGGCGGTCACCCATCGCACCCTCACCGCGATCGCCGACGGCACCGCTCCCGACCAGGTCGCCGACGCGGTCGACGCGCTCGCCACCCGGTACCGGCTGTTCCACTGGCACCTGGAGTTCCCCGACATCTTCCCCCTGACCGACGACGGGACCCTCGGCGGCCCCTACGGCTGGACCGGAGGCTTCCACGCCGTCCTCGGCAACCCGCCATGGGAGCGAATCAAACTGCAGGAGCAGGAGTTCTTCGCCGCCCGCGACCCGGCGATCGCCAATGCCAAGAACGCCGCCGCCCGCAAGAGGGCCATCGCCGCGCTGGCCGACGCCCAGCCCGAGCTGCTCGACGAGTTCAGCGCCGCCCGGCGGCAGAGCGAGGCGGAGAGCCAATTCCTGCGCGGCAGTGGAAGGTATCCGCTGTGTGGGGTCGGGGACGTCAACACCTACAGCGTCTTCGCCGAGCACTTTCGGGCAACACTCGCCGCGAATGGGCGCAGCGGCATCATCACCCCGACCGGGCTGGCGACAGATGCGACGACGGCCGCGTTCTTCGCCGACACCGTCTCCGCTCAGCGGCTCGCAGCGTTCTACGACTTCGAGAACGAGGCGAAGATTTTCGACGGCGTGCACAACCAGTTCCGCTTCGCCGTCTCCTCGATGAGTGGAGGCGAACTCATCTCCGAGGTGCGGCTGGCCTTCTACTCTCGGCACGTCGCCGATGTCCCGTCCCGCCGCTTCGCCCTAGCCGCCGAGGAGGTGCTGCTGCTCAACCCGAACACCGGCACGCTGCCGGTCTTCCGCAGTCGCCGCGACGCCGAGGTCACCCTCGCCTGCTATCGCCGGCACCCGGTGCTCGTCCGCGACGGTGGCCGCAACCCGTGGGGTCTGCGTTTCGGGACGATGTTCCACATGGCCAACGACAGTGGCCTTTTCCGCACCGAGGAGGACCTGACCGGCCTTGGCGCCGGCTTCGACGGCTGGGCCTGGACACGCAACGACCAGCGGTGGCTACCGCTCTACGAGGCGAAGATGCTCAGCCACTGGAACTCCCGCTTCGCCACCTACGCCGACGCCACCCAAGCTCAGCTCAACAAGGGGACGCTGCCCCGGCTAACCGCCGAAGAGCTCGACGACCCCGCCGTCGAGCCGCTGGCCCGCTACTGGGTCGACGAAACCGAGGTCGAGAAGGCCGTCCCTGCCGGCTGGGACCGCGGCTGGCTGCTCGGCTGGCGCGACATCGCAGGCGCGAGCAACGTCCGTACCTTCATCTCCGCGGTCCTGCCGGTCGCCGCGGTCGGGCATAAGTTCATGCTCGCGTTCACGTCTGACCCAACGGCAGCACCACTACTGCACTCGGTGTGGTCATCCTTTGCTCTCGACTACATCTCGCGGCAGAAGGTCAGCGGCGCCAGCATGACTTACACTACGGTCCGGCAGCTGGCCTGCCCGGAGCCGGCCGCGTTCGAAGCCGTCCCGGCCTGGTCGGACGCGCCGCTGGCCGCGTTCGTCCGGCCGCGGGTGCTCGAGCTCGCCTACACCAGCCACCGGCTCGCGCCGTACGCCGTCGACGTCCTGCAGGGGGTGCCGGGCGAGACCGACCCGGGCCCGCCGTTCCGCTGGCTCCCCGAGCGCCGCGAGCAACTACGCGCCGAGCTCGACGCCGCGATGCTCCACCTGTACGGCCTCGGTCGTGACGACGCCGCGCACGTTCTGGACTCGTTCTTCGTCGTCCGCAAGTACGAGGAGCGCGACCACGGCGAGTTCCGCACCAAGCGCCTCGTCCTGGCCGAGTACGACCGCATGGCCGATGCTGCCGTCAGCGGCATCGCCTACCGCAGCCCGCTGTCCCCACCTCCCGGCTCCGGCCCCCGCCACCCGGCGCGTACGTCGTGAGCGCCGGGGCGCCTCCGGTCCTCTCCGACGAGGACAGGGACGTCATCTGCCATGATCTGGCGTCGGAGGTCGGTGCCGCGCTGGACCCGGTGCTGGCAGAGCTCGCCTCCCTCCAGAAGCGCGTGGGTGCCGATGCGGACTCGGCCGACGCTGCGCTGGGAGGCGTGCTCGCCCGGCAGCTGGGCTATCTGCGTGAGGCCCGGGGGGGCTTGGACATCGTTGCGGAGCGGCCGCTGCGGGTCGTGCTCATGGGCCGCACCCAGGCCGGCAAGAGCACGCTCTACTGCGCCCTAACTGGCGCGCCACGAAGCCTCATCGGGCATGGTGCGCAGGCCACGACCCGCGAGGTGCACTCCGCGGCGGCGCTGGACCTGAGCCATGTCGAGGTGTTCGACACCCCGGGAGTGGGTGCGCAGGACCGACCCCAGGACCGTGAAACAGCGCTCGACCAGGCGCGGCACGCCGATGTGGTGCTGTGGGTGTGCACCAACGACTCGTTCCAGAAGGTGGAGCAGCAGGCGCTCGACGAGGTGCTGGACTGGGGCACGCCCGTGGTCCTGGTCCTGACGTGCCTGCAGGCGCTCGGGTCCGAGACGAAGGCGCGGAAGTTCGCCGACGCCGTCGATGCCCACCCCGTGCAGGTGATGAAGCGGGACAGCGGCCATCTGGCCCGTCCGCGCCGCGCACTGCAGTCCCGAGCCCAGGCGGCGGTCGTCGAAGTGCCCGTGCACGCTCTGGCCTACCTGACGGCGCTGGACACGCCGGACCGCGACCTGAGCCGAGGACTGCGTGCCGCCAGCAACTTGGACGCGCTGCTCGCCGTCTTGACGGAGCAGTCGGTCGAGCTGCGGCACCTGCGTCGCGCCACGGCGACCGCCGATCACGTACGAGCCCTGCTCAGCGAGCTGTTCGGCGTCGCTGTCGAAGCAGCCCGCCAGGCCGGCGTCGCAGCTGACATCACCGTCAAGGCGTCCGCAGAAGCCGAGCAGTACGTCACGTCAGCGCTGGCGACGGGGCGGGCCAGCTGGCTGCTCGCGGTCGATCAGCGGCTTGCGGGCTTCGGCTCGTGGTCCGACGACCACTACCGCGACTCGGACGACGAGATCCGCAAAGCCCTCTCGGCCGACCTCACATCGGCCCGGGACGATCTCCTTCAGCAGCTCACGTCGGAGGCCCGTGCGCTCGACAGGAAGATCACTGAGCGCCTTCGGCGAAGCGCGCGGTCCTGGGATCGGGTCCAGGGCGAAGCCATCTCGGTCGATCTGCCCCGAAGGGGGCTCCCGCACCGGCTGCGTGCGGCGGCTCCAGACCTGCTGCTGATAGGGATCGGCATCGCAGCGATCCCGTTCGGTGCTCCGATCGCCGCGGCTGTCGGGGTGGGTCTGGCTATCGCGAGGTTTGCGGGGATCGACAAGCTCTTGGCACGTGTCTTCGGCACGGGGGCCCGGCGCAAGGCCCTGCAACAGCGTCGCGTCGACGTGCAGAAGGCCGTCGACCAGGAGGTGGCCAAGCTCCAGCGTCGCCTCGCCCAGCAGTGGGACCGGCACGTGTCCGTGGCCTGGCAGCACGTGGTTGAGCAGCACGTGCGTGAGCTGCGCAAGGCAGGTGGCCGGCAGCGCCGGCATGCAGTCGTCCTGCGCGCGCTCGCCAGGTCCTGCGAGTCGACGGTCACGAGCCTCGACCGCAACTTGGTGAGCGCGCTCGCCAGGCTCGAGGGTGACCGACGCCAGACCGCCGACCTGGGCATCTACCGGCGTCCCGGCGTCCCGGCGTCGTGCTCGCCGTGCAGGTTCCCGACCTCACCGTCGCCCGCAGGGAGCGCACCGGCCATCACCCCTACCTGCGCGGCGCGAGCTTCGTACCGGCTCCCGGCACGTGCGACGACTCCCTGCGTCTCGCGCTGCTGTGCCGACCCTCGCAGGATCGACCCTGGCGGGTGCGTCGTACGCCAGCCGGGTTCGCGGTCGTCGCCCCACGACCGGCCCTCGTCCCGCTTGCCGAGGCCCTCGCCTCGGCAGGCTCGTCACTGCTCGGCGTACCGGTGGCCGCCGCGCGATCAGGAGGAGCACGATGACTGACGTTCTGGCAGCGCGACTCTCGCGGCAGGGCCGGGAGCTCGTCCAGGAGACCGCTCACCTGCTGGGCGGCAGCAGCATCCCGGGGCTGGCGGAGCTCGCGCGACGGTTGCCGACGATCGACGGCGTGCTCAAGATCGTGGCCACCGGGGCGTACAACGCCGGGAAGTCGACGCTGCTCCAGGGCCTCACCGGGCTCGACGTGCACATCGACGCCGACGTCGCGACGACGTCCGTCACGGAGTACCCCTGGCACGGCGTGGTCCTCGTCGACACGCCTGGCGTCGATGCCGACCACGACGACCTGCACGACGAGCACGCCGAGCGGGCAGTCCGGGACGCGGACCTGATCCTGTTCGTGCTGACCGGGAGCTTCTTCGACGACGTCACGGTTAGGCACTTCCGGCACGTCCTGCTGGACCTGGACAAGCTGCCCGCGACTCTCGTGGTCATCAACAAGCTCGGCCAGCGAGACGTCTCCGACCAGATCTGCCAGGACGCGATGGCACGCGGACTCGGCCGCGATCACGTCACCCTGCCCCCGATCGTACGGTGCGACGGGCGCGACTACCTGCGGGCGACGGGCGGCGACGGGGAGGCGGCACCCGAGGAGCTCGACGCGAGCGGCGTGCCGCGCGTGGTCTGGGCCTTGGACGAGCTGACCCGCACTGCCGGTCCGGCCGGGCAGTTGGCCAAGCCCTTCGAGGCTGTGCTGGCGACCGCAGCCGACGCCGCTCCGGTCCTCGCCGTCAGTGAGGAGGAGCGCTCGCTCGAGGAGCTGCTGGAACGACGTCGCACGGTGCTGGCGGAGTCCAGGATCCGGCTCGACGCCGGGCTCGAGAGGGAGCTCCTCGACGTCCGGCGCAGGATCGTCAGCGCCGGCGAGGGCGTAATCGCCAGCCTGAGCGACGGGGCGCCGGACACTGGAGCAGTCCAGCTCTTCGACGACACCGTGCGGACGACGGCCGCGAGCTTGCCCGATCGGGTACGCCGTGAGTTCGAGCGCGAGCAGGTCAGGCTCGACGCTGAGGAGCGCGCGATCGCGGCCGCACCGGAAGTCCACCTATTCGTCCAACACGAGAGCAGCTTCGTACCGCCCCCCGGGTCGCCGCCGGGGCCAGGACTAGAGGACGTCGTCTCGGTCCTGAAGGGACCTGCCCGGTCATGGCTCGACCAGGTGCTCAAGGCGGGTGGACGACCCGGCTCGCCGATGCACACCGCGGTCAGAGAGGTCGGGCACGCCGTCAACCACAAGTTCAAGCCGTGGCAGATCGTGCGAGTGGCCAAGCGGGTGAACTTGGCCATCACCGTCGCGACGTCGCTCTACGAGGTCTACTCGACCTTCCGCGTCCAGGGTGAACTGGAGCGTCAGGACGCTGCCGCGGTCGCTGACCTGCGCCGGCGGGTCGTGGAGGCCGCCGACAGCCTCATCGACGAGGCACGTCGCGAGTTGGCGGCGCACGTCTCGTCCTTCTACCTCCAGCTCTCTGCCGCTGACGAGGCGCTGAGAACACAGTTGCGGAGAGCCCAAGCGGAGCGGGCCGTCCTTAGCGGCGCGCTGGACGACGTCGAGGGCAGGGCTCGCGCCGGCCTGCTGCTGCTCCGCCAGGGTCCAGGGCAGGTGACGATGTGACAGCCCTGGTCGACCCTGCGCAGACCGCCCTCGTGCTTCTGCTCCTCGGACTGGCGGTTCTGCTGTGGCTACGCTCGCGCGCCCTGGGACGCGAGCTGCTCGAACTCCGGAGCAGTGATGGCGTCCGGGCCGAGAAGGTAAGCGATCTGGCCGAAGCAACGTCGTCGTGCTCCTCCCGCATCGATAACGTGCACGCCGAGGTGGTGAGGAGCGAGGCGGACTGCACCGCCTGGCGTACCGAGCTGGAGACGGCCATCAAGGCCGACAGGGTTGCGGCTCGCCGGAGTGCTGAATCCGCTGACGCGGCGTCCCTTGAGGTTCGTGAGCAGTTGGACGACCTGCGGGACGGGTTGTCCAAGACAGTGAGCAGTGTCTCTACAGCCAGGGTGGAGGACCGCCGTCGTCAGACGATGGCAGACCAGAAGAGCGGTGAACTCGGCGACCGGCTGCGAGACCTGGAAGCTCGCATGGGCGATTTCGTACACGGGTGCGATGAACTGGTCCGGGCAGAGATTGCGGCGCAGCTCGCGGACTCATCGCCGATGCTCATTGCGAGGGCCGAGACGTGAGCTCCGGCGAGGCGATGTCGTGCAGCTGAGCAAGAGCCGCACGCAGGACGCCTCTTTAAGGCGGCCGCAAGATCGCCCGCAACACTACCGAGCGTCCGGGAGCCGGGGCACTCCCGTGCCGAGTTGCCAGGAGACGCATGGAGCGACTTGCACCGTCGGTAGTCGACAGGTCAACGCCTGGCTGATGGGCGTACGAGCCGGCAAGCCGGGCTGCGGCATCGTGTGGCGCTGGCCGCACGGCGCTGTACCGGAGGAACGGCTGCGCACTCTGTACGACGACCTCCGCTGCCCCCCCGGGGATGAGATGGGTAACGGCGTCGATCGGAAGTGGGACTACGTCAACTACCTCGACGCCTGGCTGATCTTCAAGGATCCTGAGGCTGCCGACGCCCTCATGACTGCCCTGCACCCCGCCCTAGGCGTCTGGGACCGGATGTGATCGCATGACGACGGCTGTGCTGCCGACACCGGACAGCGCGTTCGTTTTCGGCGTACTCGATGCGACGGATGACAAGCTGGAGGAATTGCCATGACGACGACCGGACGCATCACCGAGCTGCGCCTCACGGCGTTCAAATCCTTCCAGGACGTTGCCATCCCGATCGAGCCATTGACGTTGTTGATCGGGCGCAATGGCAGCGGCAAGTCGAACGCCCTGGATGCGCTCGAGGTCGTCTCCCGGCTGGCTCGCGGGGACGAAGTCCGGGATGCCGTTGAGGGCAACCGGCGGGACGCCGGACCGGTCCGAGGAGGCCTGGACGGATGCCTCCCGCACGGCAGCGACACCTTCGCGCTCGGCGTCACCCTGGTTAGCGGCCAGGGCGAGCGGGTGCGGCTCGACGTCATCGTCCAGGTCCGTCCGCAGGTGCAGATCGTGTCCGAACGCCTCTGTCACGAGGTCGGCGGCCGCTGGCGGACACTGTTGGACACGGTTGAGCTCGTCGGCGATCGGGCCGATATCGACGCCGCGATTTGGAACGGCAACCGGGGGCGCAATCCGCGTCGCACCTTCCGGTCCTCACACCTGCTTACCAGCCAGCTGCCCCTGCGCGTCGTCGGCAAGACGCAGAGCGAGCAGTACCTGCTGGCCGTGGCCGCCGAGACGCTGGCGGTGCTGGGGGGTGTCTTCCACCTCGACCCGGTCCCGCACCTCATGCGCGGCTACGTGCCTGAGCAGGACGTGGTGCTGAGGCGCACGGCGGAGAACCTCTCCGCCGCGGTGGCCCGGCTCAAGCAGACCGACCGGGACCGCTTCGGGGCGCTGCTCCAGGTCGTGAGAACTCTGCCGGAGTACGAGGTTCGCTCGCTCGACCTGGGCCACGGCGGGTTCGGTGACGTGATGATCGCGCTGAAGGAGCGGCGCGGGCGGTCCTCGGTCGCCGTACCGGCTCGGCAGATGAGCGACGGCATGCTCCGTATGCTGGCGATCGCTACGGCGCTGCTCACAGGTGGGGGAGGGCTGGCCATCGAGCCCGGAGCGCAGGAGCGGGCTGGAGCGCTGATGCTGGTGATCGAGGAGCTTGAGAACGGCCTGCACCCCTCGCAGGCGGCAGCACTGCTCCAGCTGGTCGGGGAGCAGGCGAGCGCGCAGAAGTTCCAAGTCGTCCTCACAACGCACAGCCCGGCCTTGCTCGACGCGCTGTCCGGGCAGCAGCACCGGGGGGTCATCGTCATCCAGCGCGGACGGACGTCAGGCCTGTCAACGGCCAGCCGGCTGGTCGACCTACCGGGCTACCTGCGGCTATTGTCGGCTGCGCCGCTCGGCGCCGCAGTCACCGCCGGTCGGCTGACCGAAGCGGCGCGCGAGGCGCCAGCGGCCGACGACGCGGAGCTGGACCGCATCCTTGGGATCGCCTGATGCGTGTCGTCTTCGTCGACAGCAGCGTCCTGCTGAACTTGCTGGAGGTCCCTCGCAAGTCGTCGCAGCGCGAGGAAGCCCTAAGCCGCTTTGAGGAGTTGCGCAAGCCTCAAGCCAAAGTGCTGCTCGTGATCCCGATCGCCGCGGTCGTAGAGGTCGGAAACCATCTCGCGCAGCTGCACCGGGACGAGCGGTCCAAGCCGTGCGACGCATTCGGGAAGCTGCTGCGCTTAGCCATCGCAGGTCGTGTGCCGTTCCTGCTGTCCGGAGCAGGTTGGGACGGCGACTTCCTCACCCGACTCATCGAGGGCCCGACACCAGACCGTCGGATGGATGTCCTCTGCCAGCGCGGTGTCGGCGCGGGCGACGCCTCCATCCTGCTCGAGGTCGAGCACTACCTCGCTCGGATTGACGTTGGTAGCGGAACTCCCTGCGAGATCTGGACCTACGACGACGGCCTGCGCGCGATGGCCAGCGCGATCGGCTGTGCATGATTGGTCCGCCGCCGTACCCGCGCACGCCGCACCTGTGGCCACCCGCCGGGTCCACGGGCCGGCTCGTCGTGCCTCGCGAGGATGTGCCTGAGTGGTTGTCGGAGCCGGTCGTGGTCGAGGAGAAGCTGGATGGCGCCAACGTGTCACTCTGGCTCGATCCGGCAACTGGTCGCGTCGAGGTGGCCTCCCGCGGTGGGGCCGGCGCGCAGGACCGGGCGGGGCAACTGGGGCGGTTGCGGGCATGGGTGGCCGACCGCCAGGAGGCGCTCACCGGCCTGCTCGCAGACGGGTGGGTGCTCTATGGAGAGTGGTTGTGGTTGGAGCACGGCATTCGCTACGACCGGCTGCCGGACTGGCTCATCGCTCTGGACCTGTGGCACGCAGATCGGGGGTTCGCGCCCCTAGACAAGCGGGACATCCGATGCCGTGAGGCAGGATTGGCGCGGCCGCCTCGGTTGTTTCAAGGCGCGGTCCGCGACGAGGGCCGGTTGCGTCAACTGCTTGCCGGTTCCGCTCTGAGCAGCGACCGGCCTGCTGAGGGACTCGTCCTACGCCGGGCGGACGGGCGGCGCTGCAAGCTGGTCGCGGCCGGCCACGTCCGGCGCAGCGACGCCGAATGGGCCCAGGCACGGCGGCACAACGCCCTGCGCGCTGAGGTCTCGTCGACAAAGGAGCGGTGATGGGCACGGTCCAGCACATCTCGATGCGCGTCCCCTGGCGTGACCAGCCCTGGGACGACAAGGTCTGTCACAGCCCGCTGGACAACAGCTCGTGCCTGTTGCTGCGCAACATCGGCGGCCGTCGCGACGACGAGTGGGAATCCGAGGTCGCGGGCCGCTCGTTCGCCGAGCTCCCGTACCAACGTCTGCCGTGCCTGACGGAGCGCGGCACGTTCATGTCAGAGCACGGGTACGTGCTGGAGAAGGAGCACCCATACCGCTTCAACCGCAGGCTCAGCGGACACCTCCTCCCGACGACCATCTCCGTGCCGCCGTACGCCTTCGAGTCCCTGCCATTCCGGTGGCTGAGCCGAGACGCCGTCGATGAACAACTGTGGCAAGGCGTGGACGACTACCGGCCCGAGCGCGAGGACGACGCCCACCGCGTCCTGGGCTTCACTCCCGGCTGGCTCATGGACGGACGCAACCAGCGCGCGATGCTCACCCGGTTCTTCGCAGACGTCGTTCCGCAGCAGAGCCTGGTGCTGATCTACCTCAAGCACTCGCCGCTGCAGGAGGAGTCGACCCGCCGGCTGCTTGTCGGAGCGGCCTACGTCACGGCGGTGACGCCGCCGTCCATGTGGAACCAGTCTGGCCAGCAGCCCTTCGACTCATCCATGTGGGAGACCATCGTCGGGCACAGCCTGCGTGCAGACCAGGAGCAGGGGATCTTGCTGCCCTACCAGGCGCTCGTGCGGCTGATGGACGAGGGGCATGACGTCAGCGGAGCGCTCGCCTGGGCGCCGGAGGACGCTGACCTGGAGTTCTCCTACGTCACCGAGCACGTTTCCGACGACACAGCCACTGCCGCGCTGCGGTCCCTGCGCCTTGCCGCGGACGGCATGGCAGCGCTCGGTGTTGGCGTCCCAGCCCGCGCGCTCACCTGGGTGGATGCTCAGGTGGAGCGCCTGTGGCACCTTCGCGGCCCAGCACCCGGAATGGCAGCGGTCTTGGGCTACCTCGGGCTCGAGTCGACCCCTCAGGTCGTCCGTCGGTGGATCGACGAACCGAAGTGGATGCAGGACCCATGGGATGTCGTCGAGCGAGCGCTCGACCGCGGTGGGGCGCTCGGGCAGGAGCTTGCCGCGCTCCTGCCGGCGTCCCTCGGGCACACCTGGCGCGGCCTGAGTCAGGACGAACGGACTGCTCTCAAGGTGCTGTCGGCGATGGACATCGGCCGGGAGCAGGTCGCCGGCCTCATGGACGGCGGTTCGAGCTGGGAAGTGACGCCCGGCGAGCTGGTCGACAATCCCTACTACGCGGCGACGTGCACCTACCGCTCCGTGGCGCCCATCGCGCTGGCCACCGTCGATCAGGCTTGCTTCCCCGCCGGTCACGTGACCTAGGTCAAGCTAATCGACACCCTGGTGGGGATGGACGACCCGGGTGACGAGCGACGGTGTGAAGCGCTGCTGGTCGACTCTCTGGAACGGCTCGCCGACGACGGCGACACGATCGCTGGTTCGGAGCAGCTCGTGACGGCCGCGTCCGATGTTGCTCTCACCCGTCCCTGCCCCATCTCGCAGGCGCTTCTCTCCGCCTACCACCTGGACGCGCCGCACCTGGACGAGTACGGCCGCTGGACGCCGCTGGTCGCCGCCGAGCTTGAGGGAGGCGCCGCGGCTTACAAGCTCCTGCACCTGCACGAGGCGGGGCTTTCGGTCTCCGACCACATGCAGGAACGGCGTCGCGCCAAACGATTCGACGTCGGCTTCGACGCCCAGGCCACGATCGACGCCGCCTTCGGCACCTCCGGCGCCGATGACCCTGAAGAGAAGCTGGCCCGTAGCGAGAAGGCCGCCGGTCTGGCCGAGTTGTTCGCCTCCCGACTGTCGGTGCTGGTGGGTCCTGCCGGCACCGGCAAGACGACGCTGCTGCAAACGCTCGTCGCACGACCCGACATCGCCCAGGAGGGCGTACTGCTGCTAGCGCCGACCGGCAAGGCGCGCGTGCAGCTGCAGACGAAGGTGAAGCACTCAGCGCAGACGCTGGCCAGCTTCCTCGTCGCGAAGGGCGGCTACGACCCCGACACGGGGCGGTACCTCCCGGTTGAGAGCGCGAAGCGCGTGCGCTACGGCCTGGTGGTAATCGACGAGGCATCGATGCTCACCGAGGAAATGTTGGCAGCCACCCTCAGCGCCCTGGAGGGGGTCAAACGACTTATCCTGGTCGGCGATCACCGGCAGCTTCCGCCGATCGGTGCCGGACGTCCCTTCGTCGATCTCGTGGAATGGCTGAAGCCGGATGTGCTCGCTGGGCCGGTGCGGGTCGCACCGGGCTACGTCGAGCTGACCGTCTTCCGCCGCCAGAAGGGGCCTGACGGCGAGCGGGACGACCTGGCGCTCGCGCGCTGGTTCGGCGGTGGTGAGCTGCCAGGCGGTGCCGACGAGATCTGGCAGAAGCTCCGCCGCGGCGAGGAAACGGACACGCTCCTCTACCTCCCATGGGGAGAGGCGGGGGTGGCGGCGTCGCTGAAGGAGGCAATCGAGTCGGAGCTCGACCTAGTAGGCGTAGCCGAGCCTGAAAAGGCCTTCAAGCTCAGCTATGGCGGCCACCTGTCCCCGGACGGGAAGTGGGTCAACTGGAAGGTCGGTCCTGATGGCGCCGGCTCGCGGTGCGAGGACTGGCAGGTCCTCTCGCCGACTCGCTCGCGGGTCTTCGGCACTGTGGAGCTCAACCGGTTGCTCAAGCAGACCTATCGTGGCGGCGACCTGAGCTGGGCGCAGAATCGCTTCGGCCACCGGCCGCCCAGGCCACTGGGCCCTGAGCAGATCGTGCTGGGCGACAAGGTCATGCAGACCCGCAACAATGGCAGGGCCAAGGCGTACCCCTCTGGCGCTGGCCTCGACTACGTCGCCAACGGCGAGATCGGCGTCCTGGTCGGTCGGGCCAGCAAGCAGCCGACCTACGCGAACGTCGAGTTCTCGTCTCAGCTTGGTGCCACATACAGCTACAAGCCCTCGACCGCGGAGGACCCCTGGCTGGAGTTGGCGTGGGCGGTCACTGTCCACAAGTCCCAAGGATCGGAGTTCGGCGTCACCTTCCTCGTGCTGCCTGCGCGGCTGCGCGTCAGCCGAGAACTGCTCTATACCGCTCTGACGCGGCAGACCGAGAAGGTGGTGATCCTGCACGAGGGGACCGTCGACGACCTGTTCGCAATGGCCTCACCGGCGCTGTCGGAGACCGCTCGCCGTCTGACCGACCTGTTCCGCAAGGCCGCGCCGCGCGAGTTGATGGTCGGCGACGGCCTACGACGCTTCGACGGGAACCTCATCCACGTCGCGCCCGGCAACGTCCTGGTCCGGAGCAAGAACGAGGTCATCGTCGCCTCGATACTCGAAGACCTCGCGCCGGGCCGCTGGTCCTACGAACGGCCGCTGACCTTCGACGGCGTGACGAAGTACCCCGACTTCACCGTGCAAACGGCCGCAGGGGATGAGGTGGTCTGGGAGCACCTCGGGATGATGAGCAACCCGAAGTATGCGGCCGACTGGGCCGCCAAGAAGGCCTGGTATGCCGCCCACGGCTTCCGGCCGTACGACGAGCCCGACGCCGTCGGCTCGCGGGGCGTGCTGCTGTGGACCGATGACCGTAGCGGAGTCGACCAACCGGCGTGGAGACAGGCCGCCGAGAAGGTGCTGGGTAGCGCCCGGCCTCGGCGGCCGGCGAAGAAGGCAGGTGGGCGAGCGGTATGAGGTCCGGCGTTGCGCCCCTGCCCGGCGTCGTCAGGCCCTTGGGCGGATGCGCAGGGACCAGATGACTATGAGTCTGCCGACCTGCCTCGCGTGCAACACGGTGATCCTGCCAGGAGAGTCCGTCAGCAAGACCACGGTGGACGGACACCCTCGGTACAGCCACAAGTCGACCTGTTCGCCGAGACTCACACCAGACGAGAAGGAATCAGCGGTCGAGGTAGAGGCCGTTCAGTGCCGAGGGGATCAATTCCGCGCTGAAGAGGTTCTCGCCACACTCGACGCGGAGCAGCGTGCTGCCGTCGTCGCGCCGCTCGGGCCGCTGCGCATCCTCGCCGGAGCGGGAACCGGCAAGACGCGGGCGTTGACCCACCGGATCGCCTACCAGCATCACCTGGGCGTTGCGCCAACGAGCTAAGTGCTCGCCGTCACCCACTCCAACCGGGCCGCGCGTGAGATGCGCGAGCGCTTGCAGCAGCTCGGCGCTGGCAGCGCAACGGCGGCGACGTTCCACGCCACCGCGCTACATCAGCTGCGGGAGTTCTGGAGCCGCACCGGACTGCCTGGACCTGGGCCTCAGGTGCTCGACGACCGTGGCCGCAATGCTGAGCTGCGTGCAGCGCTGACCCGGGTCCTGCGAGCTCAACCCGGCGCAGATCAGGTGCGTGACCTCGGCACCGAGATCACCTGGGCGGCCGCTCGACGACTGAGCGCAGAGGAGTACGAGCAGCAGATCCGACAAGTCGACCGACGCTCGTCCTTGGCTCCCGGTGTCGTGGCTGCTTGCCTGCGGCAGTACGCGAAGCGCAAGCGGGAGCAGGAGGTGCTGGACTTTGACGACCTGCTGCGCGGAGCGCCCGGCTCATCGAACAGAACCAGGAGGTCGCCATCGTCGTGAGGCGGCGACACGCGCACCTGCTCGTCGACGAGTATCAGGATACCGATCCGGCGCAGCAGCGGCTGCTGGACGCGTGGCTCGGTGACAGTCGCAGCCTGTGCGTCGTCGGCGATCCGAACCAGTCGATCTACGGCTTCAAGGGCGCAGAACCCGGGCTGATCGAAATCTTCACCGGGCGGTTCCCCGACGCGGTCACCGTCGCACTCGTCCGGGACTACCGCTCCACTCCTCAAGTCGTAGCGGTGGCGAACCGGATCGTCGCGGCACCAGCCGCGACAGCGCTCGTCGGTCAACAGCCAGCCGGTCAAGAGCCGAGCCTGACTGTCCATCAAGAACAGGAAGAGGAGACCGTCGCGGTCGTCGAGCGGGTGCGGGGACTGCTCGCCGAAGGTCTTCCGGTGAATCAAATAGCGATCTTGCACCGGTACCACGTGCAGGGCGATCCGATCCGAGCCGCACTGCTGGGCGCGGGCCTTCCGGTCGTCCGGCTCAAGGACGACGAGAGGTTCTCCAGAACGCGGCAGTACGCGCCGCGCTACGAGTCCTGGCTCGAGCCGACGCCGACGTGGATGCCATGGAGGCGCTGCAAGAAGCCCTACGGCAGCAGGGTTTCCGCGCCGAGCATCCGCCGGCCGAGGGGTTGCAGCTTGATCGACATGAGGTGCTGGCTGCGCTGCTGCAACTCGCGCGCGGCCTGCCAGTGGAGCGACGCGCGACGGCGAACGCTCTACTCACGGAGCTGAATCGCCAGGCTGAACAGGAGCTGGATCCGACGCCGGCTGTCGGGGTCACGGTCGGGACGATCCACGCCGCGAAAGGCCTGGAGTGGGACGCCGTCCTCATGCCTCGCATGACGGACGGCAGCCTGCCGGCAAGCTGCGCCAAGACACCGCAGCAGCAGGCGGAGGAACGGCGGCTGTTCTACGTCGCGGTCACCCGGGGCCGGCATCATCTGCACCTGTCCCGGGCCGAGCGCGCTGACGGCCGCAGCAACCGCCCCAGCCCGTTCCTGGACGCGCTGCACCCCGCCGCGGTGCAGCCCAAGGACCGCGCACCCCGCCATCGCCGGGTGGTCGACCTACACCGCGGCCGCGCACACCTCGGCCGCCTATGCGCCGCCGTGGAGCGTCGGGGAGCGGGTGCTGCACGACACCTACAGCATGGGCAAAGTCGTCTCCCACGAGCCCGGCGTGGCGGTTGTCGACTTCGGGGGCAGTTTCGGCAAGCGTTCGATCAGAGCGACGACACGCAAGATGGCCCGGCTGCCATGACGGAGTCGCCGCCCGTCGTCCTGACCGTCGGGCATTCGAACATTCAGCTTGCGGACTGCCTGTCCCTGTTGGCCGGCGCGAAAGTTGAGGCGCTCGCGGACGTGCGGTCCGATCCTGGCCGCGTCTACCGCGAGCATTTCGCGTCCGGGCTGCTGCGGGCGGCGCTCGACCGAGCGGGCATCGCGTACGTCTTCCTCGGGGACGGCCTCGGTGGCCGGCCGCGTCACGCGGAGCATCAGGACGGGGACGGCCTCGGTGGCCGGCCGCGTCGCGCGGAGCATCAGGACGCGGACGGCCATGCCCGATACGACCTGATGGCACAGCAGCCTGCGTTCCGGGCCGCCCTCGACCGGGTCATCGCCGGCGCTCGGGCCCGGCGGCTCGCGCTGATGTGCAGCGAGGAGAACCCGATCGAGTGTCACCGACGACTGCTCGTCGGGAGGGCGCTCATGGATCGCGGCGTTGACCTGCGGCACCTGCGTGCCGATGGTTCTGTCGTCGACGAGAGCGAACTTGCGGTCATAGACGGGCAGGACGGACTGTTCGACGATCTGGAGGTGCGGCCGTGGAGATCTGCACGATCGGTACCGCGAAGCGGAGCGCCGAGTCCTTGTTCGGAGCACTGATCGAGGCGGACGTCGAACTGCTCGCCGACACCCGGCTCCGAGCGACGTCCCAGCTGGCCGGCTTCACCCAGGCCAGGGACTTGGCGTACTTCGTCCCGCGACTGACGCGCGCGGCCTACCGCGTCGCACCCGATCTCGCGCCGACGAAGACGATGCTCGACGACTACAAGCGCGGCGTCATCGACTGGGCAGCGTACGAGCACGCCTACCTTGCGCTACTCGAGGAACGGGACGCCGCCTCCTCGGTGAGTTGGCTGCGCGAGCTCCCGTCGTCTCGTGTTGCCCTGCTGTGCAGTGAGCAGACCGCGGAGCATTGCCACCGGTGGCTCGCGGCTGACTACCTGGCCGCTGCCTGGGGTGGCGTGTCGGTGCGACACCTGTGACCGACGTGGTGATCGATTACCTGACGCGGATGAAGGACGACCGCGTCTGCATCGCCGGCCTGGCCGATGATGGAGCGCACGTACGTCCGCTGCTGCCTCAGCATCGTCCGTGGACGGACGACCATGTACATCCGCACGGGCCGATCCGGCTCGGGAGCCGACTGTCCATGGACGGCGCTCGCCGCCCCGACCCGCCGCACACCGAGAACGTCGTTGTCGACGAATGGGGTGTGGTCGGCCAGTCCGACTGCGATTCGTTCTTCGCCCAGTTGCAGAGCGCAGTCGTCCCGCTCCGGGAGTGCTTCGGTGCGTCACAAAGCCTGGTGTCCGGCCGCCACCTCGTCGTCGCTCCTGACGAAGGTACGAGCAGCCTGGCGATCGTACGTATCCCTTCGGCGGATCTCTACCAGCGCAGCGGCAGGCTCCGCCTCGGGCTGGAGCACAGCGACGTCGGCGACATCGACCTCAAGGTTAATGACGTCCGGATCGTGCCGTGGACGCGCCGGCGGGAGCAGATGCCGCGGCTTTCACAGCTGCTGGCAACGTCCGGCGCGCTGCTGACGATCGGGCTGACCCGGGCATGGCCGCCGCAGGAGCAGGGCGCCAGTTGGTGCTGGGTTTAGGTGAACGGGATCTTCGTGGAAGACGCTGAGCTGACGGGTTGGTGATAGGGCCGTCAGCAAGCGCCTATCCGTCCACCGCCCGCCCGCCCGCCTGTCGCACCGCGGCCGTAGCATCCGGGGATGCCGCGCCGCATGACCGGGAGAGCGATCGTCACCTGGACGAGGGATGACCGGGTCCCGGAGGGCCTGGTCGATGACGTCGGGACTGTCTCCACCGACGCTGCCGGACTTGGCTCATGACCGTTGAAGAGCCGCAGCCAGGTTCAGAGTATGACGCGTCCCTGGTCTCCGATCCTGACTGGCCCACGCGACGTAAGGCGCGGCTATACCGAGCCTTGCAGCACCTGGTCGCAGTGAACAAGCCCCTCTCGCAGGAGGAACTGCGAGACGCCGCCGCGGAGGCCGTGCCGCTAGCGGAGTGGGACGCATCGGTCACCAAGAGTGGCGCGGTACGTGCGTGGAACGACCTGGGTTGGTACCTGACGACCAGCTACGAGCACGCTGGGTGGCTGCACGCGACAGCTGATGGCGGTTACCGCGCGGCGCGTGACGCGAGAGCCGCCCTGCAGGAGTACCCCACGCCAGAGGCCCTGTACGACGCTTCGGGTCCGGCGTACGAGCGCTGGAACTCGCGTCGGACCCAGCCCGTGACTCCGGTGCTCGGTGATTCGGCCGAGGATGTGCTTCATGGCACGGCCGCCGCAGCGCAGTCTTTCCGCTGCACCAAGCCAGTGGTCCAGGCCTGGCGCTCCGGCGGATCCGCGTTGGCAGCGGGCGCGCAGGTGTGGACGATCGAGGCGACCACAGCTCTTGCCGATTATCTCGAGGTACAGGACGCAAAGCTGGCACCGACCCTGCCCGCTCTCACGAACGACATAGCTCGGATACTGGCCGCCGAAGCCTTGCTGCTCTTGCACAGCCCGCTCAGTTCCCTTGGCGGCAGCAGCAAGCGTGCACGAATCCGCAACCCTCTTATTCCGTCGCGAGACGCACCGCCAGGGCTGCCGTTGGAGCTGTCGGCTGATCTTGAAGCCGGTTTCGTCGCGGCCGGAAAGGCACTGTCCACTGCGCCTTTGATGATGCTCCGGTCGTTTGTCGCGGTGCTCACACACTGGTGGGCGGTCGCGGAGGATCGGCGCGCGCGAGCGTGGTCTGACCCCTGGGAGTTCCGCGACGTGGTTGCTGCCGTCGATTCTTGTGATGAGCGCGTGGCAGCGCTGTTGTGCCTCGTGGTGCACCCCGAGTCCTTTACCGGCCTCTTGACGGCCGATGATCGACGGCGCTTCGTCGAGGCGTACCGGGAGCACCTGCCGTCCTCGTCAGAGGATGTGGAACAGGACGTCAAGCGCATCGTGCTGGGTCTGCAAGAGGCAGCTGGTGGTCGCCCGATCGACCTCTTTTCCTCGCCCTGGGTCCACCGGTGGCGAGCTGTCGTTGATGTCACAGGCGCCTGGTTCATCCGCAGTCAGGTCAACCAGAAGAACTACGTGCCGCTTTGGACCGAGCAGGGGAGGGTGACGATTCCGGCCGCCTTGCTTCGCGAGTTGCCCGAAGATCTGACGCCTGCTTCGCTCTCGTCCATCGTCGAGGAGCACTACGGCGACAAGCCGGTGCTGAAGCGCGAGGCAAAGAGGCAGGACGTACTCGCGTTCGCGCTCGGCATCCGAGATGGAGATCTGCTCCTGGCCGAGGACAACGGTGTCCTACGGCACGGAAGAATACTGCCCGGCGCGGTGACGCTGCAGCCGGTCGGTGACACCACCGCACTCGTACGACCCGTCATGTGGTCCACGAAGGCGGGCACTCCCACCAGCTCATTGCCCAAGTCGCTGACCTCCCACCTGCGCTTTGCGAAGGGCGAGGATGTCGTCAACCTCTCCGAGAGCACCGCGACGCTCGAGACCTTCCTCGATCCTGAGCCGGTCGACGTCGCCTTCGAGGGCGAGCAAGGCCAGGAGGCGGACTCTCCACCGGTGTCGCCCGTGCCAGAAATGCCCGTCTTCGCTGAACTTTCCTGCGACACTGGGGCGCTCGCAGGTGCCCTCCACCACGCCGATGCCAGCTGGCTCGACGAGCTGCTGCTGATCCTCAACGAGCGTCGCCAGGCGATCCTCGAAGGTCCTTCCGGCACGGGCAAGACCTACCTGGTGCAGAAGCTGCTGCAGGCCTGCGGACTGTCCGCGAATGAGCAGGCGATGGTGCAGTTCCACCCCACCTACGCCTACGAGGACTTCGTCGAGGGCTTCCGCCCGTCGGCGGCGACCGACGCGACCGGCGCACGCCTCACCCTCACCGACGGGCCGCTCAAGCGGATTGCCGACGAGGCGTCGAAGAACCCCGGCCGGCCGTACGTCCTGCTCATCGACGAGATCAACCGCGCCAACATCGCCAAGGTCTTCGGTGAGCTCTACTTCCTGCTGGAGTATCGCGACGAGCAGGTCGAGCTGCTCTACAGCGGTGGCGACCGCTTCAGTCTGCCGGCCAACCTGTTCATCATCGGGACGATGGACACCGCCGACCGGTCCATCGCGCTGCTCGACGCGGCGATGCGCCGACGCTTCGTGTTCCTGTCGATGGATACCGGCGAGCCGGCGCTGGCCGGGGTGCTGCGCCGATGGTGCTATGCGCAGGGCATGCCGACCGGGCTGGCGGACCTGCGCGACCGGATCAACGCCCACATGGCCGGCCAGCGGCTGGACCCGGCGCTCGCCTTCGGCCCGTCGTACTTCATGCGGCGGTCGCTCGCCGACCCCGCTGCGGTGGATCGGCTCTGGCGACGCGAGCTTCTGCCGATGCTTCGCGAGCACCATTACGGCGACGAGCAGGCGCTCGCCGGCTACCAATTCGCTGTGTGGGTGCAGCAGCTGGTGTCCCCCGAGGGGCTCGCGGATGTCGCAGGTGACGTCGAGGAGTGAGCTCGGGCGCCTGCGCGAGGGACAGGTGCTCGACGTCGACCTGACCCTTGCCGAGGCATCGGCGCTCAACGTGAGCAAGCTCGTCAGCGTCACCCCGGGCGCCGGCGGTTGGCAGGTCACCGCTGCGTACGCCGTCGGGGCGCTGAACGTCGGCGGTCTGGTCGTGCGGGTAGCCCCGAAGGTCGGGACCGTGCAGGTGCTGCGACTGCTGGCGCGCGCCCACGGCGTGCGGCGCCTCGACCTCGACGACGCGCACGTCGGTCTGCACGACGAACCGGACCTGAGCGTGGTCCTGGCCGTGCTCTTTGCCCAGGAAGCCCGGCTGGCGCTGGCGTCCGGATCGCTGCGCGGCTACCGCACCGAGGACCAGACGCTGTCCGTCGTGCGCGGTCGGCTCCGAGTTCGGGACCAGGAGCTGCGCCGCTTCGGCGTGGTCGTGCCGATCGAGGTCACCGTCGACGAGTGGACCACCGACACGGACGAGAACCGTCGAATCCTCGCGGCCACGCGGAGGTTGTCGGTGTTGCCCGGGCTGCCCGACGACACCCGCCGGGTGCTTCGGCACGTCGACCGGCTGCTCGCCGACGTGCGGCTGCCCCCGCCGGGCCAGGTCCTGCCACCGTGGACGCCGACCCGGTTGACCGTCCGGCTGCACCGGCTGCTGCGGCTAGCCGACCTAGTGCTGTCGGAGGCGAGCGTCGAGCATCGGGTCGGTGACGTCGAAGCACACGGGTTCGTCGTACCGATGGAGAAGCTCTTCGAAGACCTGGTCGCCCGGCTGCTCGCTGAGCTCGACGACGGGGTGCAGATCTCGGCGCAGTCGACGTACGCGCTCGACACGCTGGGGCGTATGACCATCCGGCCGGACCTCGTCTTCCGGTCGGGTGGTGTGGAGGTTGCGGTCGCCGACACGAAGTACAAGGTGCTCGACGACAAGGGAAAGCTCCGCAACGACGACGGCTACCAGCTCCTGGCCTACTGCACCCGGCTCGGGCTTGCGGTCGGACATCTGGTTTACGCGTCCGGTTCGTTGCCGGCGGAGCCCTACCGCCTTCTGGGGAGCGGAGTGCAGCTGAATCTGCACACGATCGACATGGGACAGAGCGTCGAGGCGATAGAGCACGACGTGGCTCTGCTGCGGCGTGGGCTGCTCACAGGTGAGTCCAATGACCTGGTGTGGACCGACCTCGACGGCGTGCGCCTCGGTGAGGGCGTAGGGGATGTGTCAGCGGTTGCCGCCGGCTGAGCCAGCCACTCCGACCAGACCGAGAGGCCGTCGCCTTGTCGGGCAACGGTTGCGCATGGTGTCGTCACATCCGGAGCATGCACCGGACCCCAGACATCTCGCGCGTGGATCCCGCACAAGCCGTTGCGCGATATGCCGACGGTGCCGCTCGACCAGGGGTCAAAGGAGGCCGACGCCCGCTTCTGCCGGGTCTCGCGAGGAGGCGTCGCCTGGGGTCGGCGTTGACGCGAGGCGCCGGTCCTTGAACAAGGACGATCCGGACGGCGTCTGGCTCGGTGGCTGGCTGGGTGCCGCCGCATACGACCAGCGCCGGTCCGGCCGCATCCGCAACAATTGGGTGCCAACCCGATTAGACAAGTCGAGCAGCCAAGCCGGTCGCCCGTGCCGCCGGCCGCGCGCAGGCGGCGGTGACGGCGTCAGGTGAGCCGATCAGCCGCACCTTGCTGACGGCACGGGTAGTGGCCGTGTACAGCGTGCCGCGCGTTCCCAGCGGCGAACTCGCCGGCGGGAGCACGACAGTGACGACGTCGAACTGGCTGCCCTGGCTGCGGTGCACGGTCATCGCGTGAAGTCGCGAGACGGCCCCCAGCCGTACCAGCGGCACCAAGATTGGTTCTCCGCCGCGACCGAAGGCGGCGGTGAGCCCGCGCGCCTTGTCATCGCAGACGACGCCGGTGTCGCCGTTGTAGAGACCGATCTCATAGTCGTTGGTTGTCACGAGCAACGGCTCGCCTACGTAGTGCCCGTCGGCGCGAAGAGCGACGGGCTGCGCATCGGAGAGCCACCGGGTCATCAGGCTGCTCCAGTAGCTGACGCCGCGGGGGCCTCGGCGGTGCGCGCAGAGCAGCCGGTGGGCGTCGAGTGCGGCCAGGGCCGCGCGCGCATCGCCGGCTGCAGCAGCAGCGTGCAGTGCGGCGCCCGCGCGTTGCACCTCGCTTCTGACCGCGGCGATCTGAGCCTCCGCCGGGAAGGTGTTGTCTGCAAGCGGGAGGAGCTCAACGTCGGTGACATTTAGATCCTGCAGAACCTCGAGGGCAGCCGAGCCGTCCCCGTTCTTCACCGCCGCCGCCAGCCGCGCGATGCCGCTCTCTGCCGGGAACCGGTGGTTCACCAGGAGGGTGGCGACGCCGTCGCGGACGCGCGCCCCAGGGCTGTCGATCACCTGCGCGGCGGTGCCCGTGGGGAGCAGCGTCTGCAGCGCAGACTCGCGTTCGGGCGTGCGTCCTCCCGGGGTCGGGGTCTCGACGAGGTCGCCGAGGACGGCGCCTGCCTCGACCGAGGCGAGTTGGTCTGGATCACCGACGAGGAGCAACCGCGTGCTCGGGCGCAGCGCCTCGAG
>JAABUI010000389.1_pt1 | contig 35878 bp, 34 predicted proteins | sample 5559111 | NCBI WGS metagenome assembly JAABUI01 (sample SAMN10711870, study PRJNA513365) | rock metagenome | isolation source: Antarctica rocks | place: Antarctica: Victoria Land, Buttleship Promontory | reverse complement strand
TGATGGTGACATAGATATCATATTATTCCACGAGTTCTTCAACGATGCTTCCGATATTTCGAAATCTAGGGAAGTGTTCCCGTCTAGTCTATAATTCTAGTATGTATTCGCTAGTAACAATGTATACCAATATGTGCGCCCTCCAAGCCTCTCACCAAGTCCCTCATGTGTTCTGCCTATCTTATCCTGCTGTCTCGACATCTAGACTCGGAGTGTGAGTTGGCAATGTGATACTAGAAATCGGTGTCGAAGAGGGCGGTAACGGATGATAACCCATCCAGCAATGCCCCTTCGTGCCCTTCCGGAAATCACACTGAAAATCTTTGACCCCCCTAGTAAATCCATCTCCCTCGACATAACTCGCGCACACTTCATAACACCCGTATGGATCAATGTTGCCATTGTGTGAGCCCTTGAACCAACCCATACCGCCACAGATGTTGCCATCCCAGGAGTCGAAGAATCGATCGGAGCCGTAGGCGACAAGGCAATCTTTCATCGTTTGGAGTGTTTGGGTGTCAGTGCTCAAGCCGAGGTGTTTGTCATTGGCGACAACGTCTTGTGGGTTGGGTCTCTCGAATGCTGGATTTGGGTACGGTATAGGGCCGGGGTAAGCAATTCTTCCCCGAGGTAACAGATCCCGCCTATGGTGCGTGGGGTTGGACGCTACCAAAGCGGCGAAGAGGAAGATGAGGAGATGCATCCTTGGGGTTGGGAAAGGCAGAATTCGCTGGTCTTGAAGGTCGCTGCGATATTCGGACAAATTCCTCTGGATATAGTCAGATTTTGTAGGACAACAAGCGTGCTGATTGACTTAGGTCAAAGAAATATGGAGTTCTCACTCACGGGCTGACGCTTAGATCTGCTCGGGATCTCCTTCAACAAGTTTGGTAAAGAATGGATGTACATGTACGTATGCAAGGCGGAATCCACGGCTATTTTCTTACAGCCTGGTTTCCAATGCCAAGCGTGAGAAATATTAAGAGTGTTTCAAGACTTGACCATGATATTGACGCGCCGAAGAAGGGTATGTAATCAGACCAGGACTAGGTTCTTTGATCAATAGAACAGCTCCAAAAGTCCAGCTCCAGCACCCGCCGCTAGGCGCTGTGCGATTGAATGGCTGCAGGCCATGAGGTAAGTGGACAGCTTGGGGGTGCTTTGACTTATGCAAGCTTATCCCCACACGCTTCGGGCCTTGCCAAGTTGCTTCATTAGCCTGTGGCGCATAGAATATTTTTGTTCCCCAATGATGCAGCGAGCGTGGTCTCCACTTTAGGGAAACCAAGTCTTATTTCGACCGCGGCCTCCCTCTGACAGGTTGGCGCCTCTACGCGGCATTAAGGGTTTGCGGGTAGACAGAAACCCTTTTTGCCAAAAAAGACAGGAGGCTCAGGGTTTCTAATACATCGCTCATTCACAGAAACGTAGAGCATCGATCGGAAGAAAGGCTGACAGACCAAAGAATCATTGTTCGAGTATTATCCGAGGAGAAGCAAGAAGAGTCAAAATGAAATCCCAATTATATTGACAGGAAATGGCATCAAGTTCTGATCTTATGGAATCCATATATGAGGAAGTCGATGTTTCACAGATGAAACTAATGACACGCTTTTATGAGATGGGAAAATGGTCGCACGATCGATCCACCTGTTCGGAAATTTAGGATGGAGTACGCGGCATGCCGACATTGCAAGCGCTTCAAGCGCACTGCTGGAGTGCAAGAATTGCATTTTCCTGTGTGTGCTAACGCACTTTTGTCTGCCAGGAGCTGGCTTAGTGAGTGAGATCAACAAGCCGACGTCCTTAATGAGAAGGACACCCGCGGAAGAGGTCGTTGAAAGATTAAACAAGTGCCAAGACGCTAGTGCTGCATCAGCCCTATTCTAGAACTATGTATGTTCTGTCCGAAGCTCGCAGGACAGAGTCAAAAGATTGACGCCTTTCTTGTAGTACATGCTGATTGTTTCTTGGTATTTTTGCTCAAATCACTAATGGAATCGAGTATAGCTCAATCGGCTACCGGTGCTATTTGCTTAGAGGATGCCCAAAGGTGGTGGCCGCAGCGGCAACTCCAAGAAAAATATTATTTCCTCAAGTTCAAACGAAGTCGAGAGCAATGTCATCTTTGGAGACGCCAAAACGCTTGCCAAGAATGCAAAGAAGACTGAATCGGGGGATGGATTGGCTAAAAATGGGAAAACTAACGGAGAAGCATCTGCACAGGACGCCCCAAAGAAACCGGATACCAGAACATTGATTGGTGGAGCGTCGTGGACCGGCAAGCTACCAGTCAACATGCTCTCGGAACATTGCCAGAAGCAGAAATGGGCGAAACCAGAGTATACGATGAGTAACATGCCAGAAGGCTTTTCGTCCATGGTCATACTCAAATCTACAAATCCAAAAACAAGGGAAATCGTGTCACTTCCTCCGTTCAAGCTACCTCCGTCTCATAAGCATCTCGCTGTACAGCCGACAGCTTTAGAGGCTCGTCACTTCGCAGCAACGTACGCTTTGTTTCGTGTTTGCAGTATGCGGAACATACACATGATGATGCCACCAAATTATCGGGACCTTTGGAAGAAAGAGTTTCATGAACTGAAGTCCGAGGATGTCAGAGATGGCAGGGGTTGGATGTATGAAGCGGATCCGTTCACTGCGAAACAGGAGCGAGAGGAGGCCCAGGCGTTGATGGCAAAGAAGAGAGATGAACGGGAAAAATCGAAGGCGAAAGAAGCAGCACAACCTGCGAATTTGATGGCTGCCGCAACTGGTCTGAATATGGGTCACGCTGGTCATAACATCATGAGGGGATGGACTAGGGTACCAAAGATCGACATGGGCAAGCGCACTCGAGCACAGGCCGAAAGTCTTGTGCGACGAGACGCTGTTTGGAATAGCCAAGGTATTCGGGTATCCGAATTCCAGCGAAGAAATATTGTGAATGAATTCACAAGTCTAGGCTTTCGTAGGAGCCATACAGAAGAGGCCATTGAAGCGTGCAAAGACCGTGAGGAGACCCTTGAATGGCTCTTGATACATGTTCCGGAGGATGATTTGCCCAAATGGAGTCTTCCCGAAGGATACTCGGCCGGTGTCAGCATGGCCAGTGGTAATTTGAAAAGAGAAGCATCTATCAAGAGACTTGCTGAAGCAGGTTACTCAAGCGATCTTTGTGCAATGATTTTGGATGATAATGATGGAAATGAAACCAATGCGGCGGAAGCATTGCAAAGCGTGCTTACCGATGCTCATCAAGCTAGAGAAGATTATGCAGGTGTCAGTGTCTCGTCCTTGAGCCTATCTTCCCAAAGTGACGAAACCTGGGCCGAGGAGCAGGAGACGTTGAACGCCATCTTCGGAGACCGCTTCAATCGGGCTATAGCTGAACTTTGTAGTATCGAATTACAAGTCCCGCATTCCAAGTCTAAATTCACTCTTTCAGTTCGGAAATCCAGGCTGTATCCTCAACGGCCGCCTGTTGTATCAATCGCCTCGCCGGGACTTCCTGCTTACATTCGCTTGAGTATCATTAGACAACTGATCCAGCACGTTAGTGCGGATCTCTTAGGGCAGCCTATGATTTTCAATTTGGTCGATTGGCTGGAGAATGAAATACCCAGGATTATTGACAATCCAGGCAAATTACGTGACGTATCTGCTGCAATATCAGGTCACCAGCAAACGGAGCAAAAGTCTCAACCGAACCGATTGCAAACCAAAAGAAGAATGCCTCCAATAAACCAAGAATTGAAGGTCCGCAAGGACATTGATATCTTCGGGCGATGGCAGTCCAAACAAGGAACACCAAAGCAACTTAAAATGCTGGCCGCTCGTAGGACGCTCCCAGCGTGGAAGCTACAAGATGCTATCGTCAGAGCCGTCAATAGCCATCAAGTCACTATCATATCAGGAGAGACTGGTTCCGGAAAGTCGACGCAGTCTGTCCAATTCGTTTTGGACGATATGATCAAACGCCAGATTGGAGCCTCCGCTAACATCATATGTACGCAACCGCGCAGGATTTCTGCTCTAGGCCTTGCTGATAGGGTAAGTGACGAACGTTGTTCTATGGTCGGCGACGAAGTCGGCTACGCTATAAGAGGCGAATCCAAGCAGAAAGCTGGTGAAACCAGGATTACTTTTGTGACGACAGGCGTGCTTTTGCGGCGGCTGCAAACATCTGGAGGCAGCAAAGACGATATCGTTGGCGCCTTGGCCGACGTTAGCCATGTCGTCGTGGATGAGGTTCATGAACGCTCTCTCGATACTGATTTCCTTCTGGTGTTGTTGAAGGATGTCCTTACTAGCCGCAAAGATCTCAAAGTCATCTTGATGAGTGCCACACTCGATGCTGGGGTGTTCGAAGATTATTTCGGCGCCACATCAACAGTTGCAAAGATTGGAATCCAAGGTCGAACGTACCCAGTCGAGGACTACTATCTTGACGACGTGATCCGCCTGACAGGTTTCAGCGCCAGCTCCAAATTCGGAGATGCGGGTGACGGTGGTGAAATAGATGAAGACCCTTCCATGGCGAGCGCAATCCAGGGCATCGGGATGAGGATTAACTACGACCTCATTGCGGGTACTGTGCGGGCGATTGATTCTCAGTTGGGATCTGAAGAAGGTGGCATCCTCATTTTCTTACCAGGGACACTTGAGATTAATCGTACACTTGATGCTCTTCGTGGCATTCCGAACATGTATGCTTTGCCGCTCCATGCCTCTCTTATGCCTGTGGAACAACGGCGTGTCTTTCCACTAGCACCTAGAGGAAAGCGGAAAGTAATTGCCGCGACCAATGTCGCGGAAACATCCATCACCATTGAAGACATCGTGGCAGTCATCGATTGTGGAAAGGTCAAGGAAACCAGCTTTGATCCGCAGAACAATATGGTCAAGCTTGAAGAGGTGTGGGCTTCACGGGCAGCCTGCAAACAACGCAGAGGTCGTGCTGGGCGAGTGCAGGCTGGGACATGCTACAAATTATACACGCGAAACGCTGAAGCCAAAATGACGGAGAGACCAGAGCCCGAGATCAAGCGAGTCCCTCTCGAGCAACTCTGCCTTTCGGTCCGAGCCATGGGTGTCGCTGACGTTTCAGCGTTTCTCGCCAGTGCATTAACCCCTCCTGCAACATTGGCTGTCCAAGGAGCATTAGATCTTCTAGGTCGAATGGGCGCTTTAGACGGAGACAATCTCACTGCCCTAGGAAGACATCTTTCCATGATACCAGCAGATCTACGTTGCGGCAAGCTCATGGTATATGGTGCGACTTTCGGGTGCCTTGAAGCATGTCTTACGATCGCCGCAATCCTTACCGTCAAAAGTCCATTCGTATCCCCTCAAAGCAAACGAGACGAGTCAAAAGCAGCGAGATCCTCCTTTTCATCCGGCCAAGGAGACCTGATCTGCGATCTGCGAGCGTACGAAGAGTGGGTCGAACGGAAGGCTGTCTCAGGTTACAGAGAGACCAAGGCCTGGTGTGATGAAAATTATCTATCCAATCAGACATTGAACGATATCTCATCCAACCGTTCCCAGTATCTCTCCTCGCTCAAAGAGGCACAATTTCTTCCGTTCAATTATCGCGAAGATAATGCTGGTTCGCTCAACGCCAATAACTCAGATTATACCCTCATTCGTACCCTAATAGCTGGCGCTTTCAACCCCCAGCTTGCCCGTATCGAATTTCCAGACAAGAAATTTGCACCATCCATGACCGGCACTGTCGAACTAGACCCTGAATCACGATCAATCAAATTCTTCAACGAAGACAACGGACGAGTCTTCGTCCACCCTAGCTCCACACTTTTCGGGGCTCAAAGCTTCCCTGGTGGATCAGTATATTTGAGCTACTTTAACAAAATGGCAACGAGTAAGATTTTTGTCAGGGAATTGACACCTTTCAATGCATATAGTCTTTTGCTTTTTTCTGGTCCCATTACGCTTGATACCCTTGGCCGCGGTCTTACTGTTGATGGTTGGTTACGGTTACGAGGCTGGGCACGGATTGGCGTGCTGGTCAGTCGATTGAGAATGATGCTTGATGAAGTGCTTGCGAAGAAAATAGAGGACCCGTCGTTAGATCTGGGTGGGAATGAGGTAGTTGGGATGGTTCGCAAGTTGGTGCAATTTGATGGGCTGGATCATTGATCTAGGACTTTCGACTTGAGGCACGATTGAATGCTTACGCTACGATTGGATGAATTGATTGAGGCGCACGAAGGATTGTGAAGGCTTCCCACCAGGCATTGTTTATAGCTTACTAGAGTAAGCATTCCTTAATCTTGATGTTGACCCAAGAGAAAGACACCCCTAGCTAAGGTCAACTGAGAAGCACTGTCCCCGCATCTACCTTCTACTACGCGTGTGCGCTCTTACAAACATTGTCCGTCCACCAGGGACCTTTAGCAATGCGGTGCCTGCTCCCCTCGCTACACGTGCATGAGTCTGTCTATGATCTCAAACAAAAAGCTGCAAAAAGACCGTTCAAATCGTCATTGTCCAACCTGGCAGATCACCCACATGTCCACGCTCACTATACCAATACGCTTGCTCGCCTGTACGATTCCCTGCGAACGTAATTTTGCTCTCTCGCCTGCGTCCTGATAAGATTCGTCACACAAACCACAACCCACGAAATACATACATACTATATACTCATCCACGACATCCCCCCCACCATCTCTTCCATTCCCGTCCAAACAAAATCCCTCATTACAAACATCAATTCAGACGCGACACCGATAATGCGTTGCAAAAATTAATAGACTTCTTTCTCACGCAATATTGGCGGCAGCTCTTGCTCCTGTCGGAGTAGTATGAGATGGACGAATAGCTTTGAATGCATTGGTTTGTGCGAGCAGGCTATGAAGGTGTCCTTATTGATGTGGGCTGGAGTTTCCAGCGGCTTTTGTGAGAGTAAGGGGGCTGAGGCACTTTGTAGAAAAAGCAGCTGATTGGGTTTTTTGTTGAAGGAGAGACTTAGATTATAACAACTCAGTCATAACTTCATGAATTCAGACATGGAGGAGAGAACGGCTCTCTGGTGACTAGTGAATGTGATCTGCTCAATTCTAGGCAAGCTGCGTATCAAGCATGATAATTATGGTATCTCAAAGCGACACATAAAGCCAACCACCAACATAGAATACAATCGCTCAAAAAGCGCCGAGCTTGATAAGTCAACTCTCATCGTCATCTCAATGCTAGAGATCACCATATTAAAACATGATTCAAAGGAGAAACCTCTGCAAGCGATCAATCACCCATAGGATCATCATCATCCTCCTCCACCTCATCAGCCCCAGCCCTCGCATCCTCCTCCCCCTCCTCATCCGGATCCACAATCCTATCCTCCACCAGCTCCCGCTCCCTCAAATCCTGCTCCCCGCCCTCCTCAAACCCCAGCTGCTCCTCTTCACTCTCATCCTCCTCAACCTCCACAGGCGTAATCACCTTCTTCCCTTTCTTACCAGCCGCAGCCCTCGTCTTCTTTGCTTTCGTCTTCGGCTCGTCCAGATATGCAACGACCTCTTTGAAATTCGGGCCTAGTTTGCCTTTATTGCGTTGCAATCGCTCGCGGATTTTGCCTTTCTTGGGGCCATCGTGATCGAGCACGCGGCCGACTATTGCTAGTACCATCTTGCCCGTCAGTTCGCATAGTTGCTTTTCGGCGGTGAGGGTCTCCTGTTGGGCTTGAGAGGCATCCTCGTCATCTTCGTCATCGGACGAATCTTCTGGGTCGGAAGCTAGATCTTCATCGAGAGCTGCTTCAAGCGTCTTGCGGGATTTCTTGGCGTATGACTTCTCGAGAGCGGTGAATGTTGACAGAATGAGAGCTTGTGCATCTGGGGGAACATGTTGGGTAAGTTTTTCGAGAGTGATGCTAGAGGATGCTGGAGCAGGCACGTGTCGGAAAGTGGCGAAAAGAGTGTGGAGATCTAGTAAAGTGCCACTAGTTGCAATTCGGACGGGGGAGAGTTTGTGGTGGATTCCGATAATTGAAGTAAGAGCTTGGGATAACGTTGAGTAATCGGGCAGGTCCTCTATGGCCTCCTTCGATGTGATTTTGCTTTGGATGTCCCGAGCGTTCCACATATAATAGAAAAGCAGGGACCTTGTGGCCGAAATCAGTATCTCATGTGCTTCCTCGCCAGCTTCCGAATCTAATGCCGGGTCACGAATAATTGCCATTAGTAGATTTCGAGGGCTCGCTGTTGAGGCTGCTGAGGCTGTCTTGGACTTCGATTTCGCTGGCGATAGATTCTCATGGTCGAAAACATCAACACAGTCAGAGATGCTAGTAAGATTTTCTAGCCGCCGGACTGTGTGACAGAGATCAGAGATATTCTCGGAAATATCTCCTGCCGTCAACGCCCGTAATGCATTAACAGTCTCGTCCCACAGATCTCCTAATTTGTCTTCGGTGACTTCCTCAAGATCGTCAAATTCACGCGCATGTAGCAGAGCAGTGCTGGCCTCTGCGAGGACCCCTTGGTCTGCGTGAGTAAGGAATTGTTTGTTGATGTCCTCAAGCAGGGATGCATATGTTGTCGAGTCTTGCCGAAGTTCTTGGAAGATTTCAAGATTCAGGACGTGCTCTAGCCGTAGCACTGCGGTTGCAGTGGTGGAATTGGAACCGAATTTCTTTAACAAGTGAGGGATAACTTTAGCCAGATGGAGCGCCGCTGCCTCTTGAATACCCTTCGCCTCCTCCTTTTGCGCTTTCGTCTTCTTTCCTTTCTTGTCGATCTGCCCTTCCAGAGCTTCCGATAGTCTACCCTTGACCGCGACGTTGAGTACCTCGAGAAGGAGAATCTCTTCTTTCTCATTAAGCTTACAACGCGCTTTGACCACTGCGTCAGCCGCGTCATTAGTAGGCTCCGCACTTGAGAAGTCGTGAAGAAGGTATCCTGTCAATACTTCCCACTCTTTAGCCTCCGGGATTCCATCGAATATAGTTTGAGCTGCCAATGCGTATCTGGAGTCGCCTCCAGTCGCAATGAGACCACCATCTCTTTCGCGCTGCGTCAAATCGTCTTCGTCTTCGGCATCATATGACTGCAGGGCTTCAGCCACACACTTCAATTTCAGCCAGCTTATCCTCGGGGTATCATATTCGTCATCAACTTCATCTCCTAACACATCCAAGAGGCCCTCTTCGCCGCCAAAGTCTTCGAGTATGGTCTCAAATAAATCGTTGATGTTCTCGGCAAAGAAGCCTGCGACTGCTTTGCGTACACGGGGCTCCGTATCGAAAATGAGGCGGCCAACATTATCAATGTCGTCAGGTTCGAGTAGTCCCGTCTTCCTGATTGTGTCTAAAAGTTCTAGAGTAGATACCCGTACGGCAATTTCGGAATCCCGAACAGACATCTCTACCAGTCGAGCGCGAAATCTTTCTGTGAATGTACGTAGTCTCGCAACATTGTCTTTATTTTTGAATAGCTTGGAAAGCTGTTTCGTCACTTCTAATCTTGTAGGCGCATACGTATCTGATAGAACCTTTCATTCCAGAAAGTCAGCATTGTTAAATCAAATCTGCAGTAGGATCTCTTCACCAGATAGTAGACCTGTGAGCCAGAGACTACTATTCCATGGCTCTGGGGCAAGAACCAATGAAAAAATCAACGCACTCACCCAACCTAAATATCGAAGATATATGCCTTCAAAGAAGTGATCAGGCAAGGTGTTGATCCAATTCCCCAATGCCGAGACGCAGTCAACCCTGATTTTTGGGTCAACGTCGCGATACCGATGGACGTAGACCTGATCGAATAGCGCTTGCACATTCTCTTTAATCGAGGCACGTCTTCTCTCCTCATCAGCAATCTTTGCCTCTAAAGCTCTTACGCGCTCCTTGTTCACACTCTTCTTTTTTTGCTCGCCTTCTTTCTGCCGCGTCGTCTTAGCTGCGTTCTCAGCAAGATCATTGGCGACACTGCACAAGGCGCTGCCCATTGCTAGAGATATCACAGTCGCGGTATGTCTGAAGGGCCGAATGGCTGAAGAGGACATAGTAGAGACCCAAATTTCGAGATTCTCGTATAATGTCAATTCACTGTAGAGAAGGCCTGAAGCGTGACAGGTGCTAATCAGGGTCTCGAAGAAGCCAGTCATGGTCGATCGAAAGGATGCATTGCCCCTCGCCTTGGAGATCAACGGATAATCTGTTATTTTTTGGGCTTGGAATTCGTCTTGTATATCAGTGAGCTTGCCGACGACGTTGTCTGGGTCGTCAATGTCTTGTGCCTCAACTTGGATCTCACAACCAGTACACCTGAGGACCAGATTGACCAGGTCGCGCATTGCCTCTGTATTATTTTGTTCCCATTGTGCAATCCAATCCGCTGCGACAGCTTCCAGCGTGTGACCTCGGGAAAAGATCTCGGCTGCATTAAAATTAGTACTGATCATTACAAACGTAGCCCATACTGACAGTAAAGTCCAGTCCCGGCATCAACAATGTTCTTGGGCGGCCGCGCCCGAGACTGCTTTGGCTTCGTTGTCTTCTTCGTTCCGTTGATCGCGGGGCGCACAGCGAGATTCGTAGTCAAGGTGGGTCCGATCTTGACCTTCTTTACAGCAGACTTTGCAGGAGTCTTCTTCGATCTGGCCGTCTTTCTTCTCTGTTCCTTTAATTCTTCCTCGTCTGGGTCGCTTTCGCCTTGACTGCTTTCCTCGTCCTCATCGCTGGGATCTTCAACATCTTCAGCGAGGGTGTCTGCGCGCTTTCGTTTGCCACTTCCGTTACTGAGTTGAGGAATATTTGGATCTTTGTTAAGCAACACGGGCTTCTGCCTCGCTCGCCCGGATTTTCTGCGATTCGCCGTGCCGTTCATGTCGATGCTCGTGTCGGGTGTACCGGGGTCAGAAAGCTCCATACTCGATGATGTTGCAGGCATCTGGAGTATGGGGGTTTGCGAATGGTTCAGATGTTGACTTTCGCATACGAAGCCACCAAACAATTGCGCGTGGGCAGGCGTGTTCGATGATGCTCAACGCGACTTTAGGTTGTAGGGCAAGGAATCCGATAGCACTAGCGCGCCTTAGGCCCGGGTCACGTGATGATCCTATCAAATCCGAGATTTTACCTCGCTCCTACTGGAAAGAAATAAAATTTGACCATTGGCGTAAATTTGTCCCAGGATACTACACTCTTCCGCGTTCTATGAATGCTTCGAATGGAATGCCAATACGCTTTCTTTCGAGCACTAGGGTAATATGCTTCATTAATACATTGGCGAAATGGGACGAATGCGCCGTTACCCCTTTCTGCTTCAATGTCTATGTGTACATGGGGCTGCCTTCAATAACAACCTAATGAATAGTCAATTGTAGCAGACCCTCCGAGGCTGCAGCCTTTAATCTCAAACCTGCGCTGTCGCAAATCTTACACTCAATAATTTAAGGGTTCTCTGACAAGAAATCCGCATAGCCCCTGTTGAAGCCTTCAAAGACCATTGGGGTGTATCCTGCAGTATTCCAGTCAGCATTGCCCACATAAGCACCGGAAAGCATGGACGTGTAAACACAGCTTACAGGACTTTCGTGTACCCTTCAATTCTCTGATCGAATTTCTTATAAGCCTGCGCAGCCTCATCAATACCAATCTCATGCGAAACAACAAAGCTTGGGTCGGCTTGGCCAGAGATGATCATGTCTCGCAGGTAGCGGTTATACTTCTTGACATTGCATTGGCCCGTGCCGATCGTGAGGCCCTAAAATCGACGAATGTCAATCTTCTGGGTGTCTCTGGTATCTGGAATAGGATGGAGAATTGTCACCTTTTCAAAGAGCTTCCCAAAACTTATCATCATCATGCCGCGTGCACTCTTATCGTCCGGCGCTCCTGGATCGCTTGGAACATAAAGTCCTGGCACACCGATTCCTCCAGTCGGCCTTGTCACCTTGATACACTGCTCCAATACCACATTTGGCACTTCACCCTCTCCTTTTCCAGACCCCACAGCCTGGTATCCCACAGCGTCAATGGCTCTGTCAACCATCTGGCCCCCATTTTCTTTGATGATCATTTCTACCGCATCACCAGCACTAAAGTCTATTGGTGTTACACCAGGGATCTTTTTCGAAGCCGTCAGGCGCTCCGGGACTTTGTCGACGACATAGACACGAGATGCACCACGGAGGTGAGCACTGTACGCGGCCATTAAACCAACGGGACCAGCGCCGAAGACTGCAACGGACTCGCCAGGCGAGAATCTTGAGAGCGTAAGACCGTGCCAGCCGGTAGGGAAGATATCGGCCAGAAGAGCAAAAGAGGCTTCGTGGGCAGTGCCAGAGGGTAGGGTAAGGGCATTGAAGTCGGCGAAGGGGACACGGACGTATTGTGCCTGACTGATGGTCAGACAGATCGCAGGTGATCGAGGGCGTGGGGGAAAAGCACCTGGCCTCCCGCGTAAGGCCCCATAGCCACGTATCCGTACGCCCCGCCAGCAAAGCCAGGATTGACACCGGTGCAGTAAGCGCTGTTACCCTCCTCGCAGTTTTGGCAGCGGCCGTCAGCGACATTAAAGGGTATCACAACTCGGTCGCCCTTCTTCAGCAACGTCACGCCGCTGCCCACCTCGGAGACGATGCCCATGTTTTCATGACCTACACTGGCCGGTCAATGAACTTGACATTTACGTGAGAGGCTTTCAAGGAGCAAGCTGATGCGTTAGGGGGCACTTACCGAAGATGAGACCTGCCTCTGCAGCCGTTCTGCCTTGGTACATATGGAGATCTGAGCCGCAGATTGCTAGCAGGGTTTAATCAATTTCTTTTGGACCCTCATGCCACTCATAGACCAGAACATACCAGCTGTGGTGACTTTGATGACCGCATCGTCAGGATGTTCAATCTTTGGCAAAGGCACCTCTCTGACGCTGACTTCAAAGGGCTTTTCATAGTGGACGGCTTTCATGGTGGTAGTGGACGACATGTTGACGAGATAAAATATCGATGAATTGAAGCACTCAGGAATGTAGGACTCGAGTGAAGAAGAACGTCCATACTGATGTGAGCAGTAGGGTTGATCACCATTGCCTGGCCTGGTCGCTCTCCACAACGAATGCGGGGAGTGGTGGAGGTACCGAGGGGTATGTGACGTAGATCCTCAGCTCCGGCAAGTGGCCGAATACTCATCCGTGATTCTAGAAAAGCAGTCCAAACACGTTGTCAATAAGGCGTGTCAGTGTCAACAATAGTGTAATATCGTAGAGACTCCGACCTTCTTCAAGCATGGTACTTAGGAAAACAGGAGCAGAAACGCGATGGAAAAGCGAATTTGATCACATTTGATCACGAGAGTTTGCAGAGACGGAGATTGGGGTGAATCTGATTGCATTTGTGAGTTCATTGAGATACACAGCATGCCACTGCTACTAGAAATGGTGTCTATCAACATTGCTTCATCTTTCAGGATGATGGCCGAGCCGATGGACGGAGACGCCAGGGGAAACAATGCTGTGCTGATCCGTGTTCGGGGTTACATGACGGTGTATCTGTGGGTCGTATAGGGTCGTTGCAACAAAGAGAATCGTGGGCTGGGGCGGGAGGGTATCGGTGAGATGCTGGATGGGTTCGAGTGTTGTCGGAGGAGCGATGGTGCCGGGAAGTTGGTTTCTGATCTGCTGAGAGGGTTACAGGTGGTAATGTTTCAGAGTCTCTCAGTCTTTACGGCAGGTCAGGCCAGACGGAAGAGATTTCTGTGCACTTGGCAGGGGGTGTGTCTTTCGAGGAGAGCCTTGATGCTTGAATTTGAGGCAAAGTTGTCCAAGATGGCTGTTTGCTGTAGCACAATGTCTCGATTTAGAGACGAGAGCAGAGTCCGTCTGCAAAGGTGCTTCACATATCCATAGAATCGCCCCCGTTGGCGAAGTTGAAGCCTCCCGACTGCTGGGGCTGTTGTGTTTGCTGACCAAAACCGAAGCCAGCCTGTCCTGGTGGTGCGTTCTCTATCATGTCGGCTCCGGCTTCGTCCTCATCGGAGAAGTATTTGCCAATGATGTTGAATGCTTTCATATAGATCTCTTCGTTGATGTTATTCTGGCAATCATGAATCTTTTCCATGCCTCCGGCCTCTTCGATATGAAGCGCGAAATGGTTGACACTCTGATCCGATGGATCTTCGGAAGCGTCTTTATCCATGTCTCCGACCTTTAAGATGTTTTCCAATCCATCAAGAGCGACTTGAATGATCTTGTTATCAGGACATGCGAGCAAATCACACAAAGGCTTAATGCAGCCGCATTGCACCAAGTAGCGGATCTGTTCTGGCTTCTGGAGCCCACCCGAGGTCGCATTAGATATCGCCCAGCATGCCTCTTTACGGGTCTTGAAGTCACCATTGGAGAGCAGATGGATCAGAGGAGGTATAATATTTGCATCAATGACCGCCTGGATCTGGGTCGAGTTTCCAGCTGTGACGTTGGAAATGGTCCAGCATGCCTCTTTGCGAATCCCATCCTTTTGGGAGCTTAAGAGAGAGAGAAGAGCAGTCAGTGATCCACAATTGATTATGATCTGTGTTTGTACATCGTCGCCAGTGACTATGTTGCCGACCGAACGAAGAGCAGGTGTTTGTACCGAGGTGGATTGGTGTGTAAGGAGCTCGACCAAGCGACGAGGGATACCGGCTTCGATGACAGCTTGGATCTTATCATTAGCTCCATCGGAAAGATATGATATAGCCCAGCAGGCATCAATTAGGACTTCATCATCGAGGGAGTAAACAAGCTTGGCAAGGACAGGAAGAGCGGGTAGGATCTGCGACTGATCAGCATGTTAGACGTAGGGACAGTGACAAAGGAAATAGATGGCTTACAGTTTGCCAGTCTGGCTGTGGAGTCTTCCCGCGACAGAAGTTGCTCAGAGTCCACGTAGCATTTCTCAACATACTAAGCTTACGGCTATCGCCCAAAAGGGCAAGCAGTGGGCGCAAGGCGCCAGCTGACAAGACAAAGTCCCGGCAATGGGGGCTGTCACCAGCGATATTGCCCAAAGCCCAAACGGCTTGTTCACGAACGTCCGGCTCATGGCTACTGAGAAGTTCGACAAAGATAGGCACTGCACCAGCATTAATGACGACCTGGGTTTGTGCGGCTGAGCCAGAGGCGATATTCGTCAACGCCCAAGCAGCCTCGAACTGGACCAGTGTATGCGGGGACCGGAGGAACTCCACAAAACGGCTGACAACACCCGTTTCAATGACCTTTTCAATGGGTGGATTACGCTCTTTCGATAGAAGCTTGCGGAATTTAGTGGTGGCCTGGATTTGTGAGTCAATCTCATTTGAGAATACGCCATTCACCATTTGAGGTAGTTCGGTGGTGAGCTACATTATTGGTAGAGTCAGCTTGATAGATCAATGTCTCTAAATCAATGCCCCTGAAATTGGGGGGGTAAAACATCTCCGCCAGGTCCAGAATTCGAGAACGACAGAAGACAACGAGTATTACATGCCGGACCGTCACAGAGACACATCTCGCAAATCATGTAGAGGCCAGCAAATCCGCCTCACGGATGAACGACGGCACTGGAGGGAGTGCGGAATAACATACCTGGCTCTCGATTGTCCCGCCCTCATCATCACTATCGATGGACGCACCCAAGGAAGCACCGGGAGCTGACATTTGCGAGCCATCGCGACCAGCAATACCTCTTCTCTTTGCCAAATTCTCTTCTCGCTTTGCTTTTCGAATCTCGACTTGCTGTTCCTCACGACGGCGGCGAAGCTCATCCGGCTTGAACGTATTTTTGGCCTTGAACTGAGTCCGACGATGCTCTGGGATGAATCGCTCCGACATAATGGCGGCTCCAAGTTCGCCAAGTGCGTATACTCAGATTTAGAACACCGCACTCAAGATTTTTCTCGCCGTCGATCGAGTGCAGCGTGAGAAGGGAAGATCGTGTGTTGTGTGGAGCAGATGCTTTCGTTCGGGGCTCCCACCCTATGGCTTTTAGGTTTAGCGTCCTCTTATCGCGCTAGCATGAGGTTACCGAAGTTGCCTGACGCGTGAGCATCTAAATCGGGAGCTTTGACAGAGCTCCCAAACAACATGTTAAAATCGGTCATAATGCTTTCTTTCTTTCGATACATGCATGTCGTACCATACAGCAGATACTTGTGCTCTTGCGTTGAATGAGCTGGAGAATGCATACCTTGCTTCTAATGTAGGGCGCATCTGTTAATGGTTCACGCGGTCTTGACAGTCGATTTGTTCCCTCGAAGCATCAAAGAAGAACTCTTGTGAGACGCTAGCATATGCCCAGTACCCATCAAGCATCCACGTGAAGTCGCCATGGGCTCAGCTCTGCCTCCAAATTTTGTGGATCTCAACACCGCCTCCAGTCGCATTAATTCAGAGGTGAGTATAATGGGGGTAGTCACAGATTTCTTGCCCCCTGGACGTTCCAAAGGTACCGACTGGATGTGCTCTTTCTCCATCATGGACTCATCGTTCGACTGCTACAACCAGCCGTACGTTGAAGGACTGAAAATTCGATTTTTCAGACCTACCGAGAATGAAATGCCCTCAATTCGTGGGACTGGGGACGTCATTCTGATCAGGTTTCTCAAGATAAAACAATGGAGTGGTCTGACCATGGGTATCTCCAATCGAGGGACTTCCTGGACGGTATTTCCCGTGGGGTCAATTCCAGCAGAAGTCTCAGGGTCCCAAATACAGCTGAAACACATCAAAGAGCCTCGCGCGCAAGTACCATCAGTCTCTGAAATGCGATACGCTGTTGGTCTCTGTCATTCTCGGGATGGAATCATGCCTACGCAGCCAACGTCTACACCGATGCAGTCCTCAAGTGCTACTTTCCCAATTGGATCCGCCCCAAGTAATCTGGTTCGAAAAGACAAGTATGCTCTTATCAAGGATATTGCTAGCGACACATATTATGATCTTGTCGGGCAGGTTGTGAGGACTTATCCTCATAGCGACCGCATCGAGCTCTACTTCACCGACTATACGTCGAACAGTCTGCTTTTCAATTACGAATGGGGACAAGACGACGAAGATTGTTCTGGCCGAGAGGGTGACATCTACGGCTATGTTCCTCGAGTTTCTACGAACAAGAAGTGGCCTGGACCATATGGTAGAATGACTATGACGGTCACTCTATGGCCTCCACATGCGCACTTCGTTCGAGATAATGTTAAAGATAATGACTATGTCTATCTTCGAAACGTACATATCAAATTCAGTAAAGATTGCAAACTGGAAGGTGTCCTACATACGGACCAGCGATGCCCTGACAGAATCAACGTGACTGCAGTGAATAATAACAGCGATGATGACCGCGTCAAAGATGTGCTTCGCCGCAAGCGAGATTACAGCAAGAAGTTTCAGAAGTCGACCAAAGAATTTGTCGCCGAGGTTAGAGGCTCGAAGCGGAAGAATCTGGATGAAGTCAAACCATTATCAAGGACAGCGCAAAGGAAAAAACGTAAACAGGAGAGGGAACAGCTTGCAAAAGCGAAGTATCGCGATGACGGAGGGTCTGATAAGGAAAATCCAGTGGGGATGAGTACCAAGGATCAACCGTCCGATAATAAATCGGTACTCAGCTGCCAGAAGCAGGATCTGAACAGAAACGGTATGTCGAACGAGCTGCCGTCATTTATGACCATTTGCTATATAGTTTCTATTGTGACCATTCTGAGCACATACGGCCATAGACTGAAGAACACTCGGCATCCCGTCCGCTCTGCCATCGACAAGCTTCAGATCGGCTAATTAGTAGTTGGGTCGGTGACGACCAGCGAATACTAGCTGCTGTATGTTTTTGCATTTTGCATTGCAATGTTGGTCAGTGGTGGGAGACGAGCAATATTGTGGATCTGGCTTTACCTTTACGTGGCCGAAGGACTATGGACATGACTAATTTTGGGCCTGCATAGTCAATTGCTCCAACCATCTCATCACACCAAGATCCTTGTCATCAATATTTTCCAACGACAAAAACGCCAATACCACGCCTGAGGGGACATCTTACCTCCTACCGTTTCAAAATATCAAATCCCGTGCCACCGTCCACGTGACTGACTTTTTCCCATCAGACCTAGCCGACTTTGCTGTTCCGTGTCCCAAGCCGTCTGAATTTGACGTTCTGTCAGATCCCGGCGACAGTCAAGACGAGAGTGGGGCTGACACGCTAAGCATCGATGCAGGCAGCGAGACAGAAAGCGAAAGACGTTGGGAATGGAGATTTGGGTTAAAGCTCCAAGATGCTATGGGTCACAGAAAGGAAGAAGTGGCAACCATGGATGTCTTTATTGCGGGACAAGATGCAGAATGTTTGCTTAAGCTAGATGCTGTGGAGTGAGTACCATAGGTTCGCCGTGTGCACGCATTTACTAAATCTGCGCTTTGCAGTCTTCGCGAATCTCCCAAAGCCTTGGCAACCCTCCGAGAAAAGCTGTTTCTCTTATGGGGTGACTTAGAGGAACGAAAAAGTCGAGCATCAACAACTCTTAAACAGATCGATGGTAACGCCGAATCGCCCCAGAAAGGGGAAGCACCCAAAAGCAAGCCATTCCATTGCTGTCTCAAGGAGTACGGCGTCAAAAAGAGAATGCAGCGGAATGTCGAAATAGGAGACAGGGAGAGAGACGATGGATGTGATGATGAGGGCGAAGATTGGGTGTGGGAGAGACGATGGAAAATGTTCGGTACAACAATCATCTAAGAGCATTGGAGGAAATGATACTTGCATTTTGATGGACGGATTGTGGAGATCCTTATTATACCCCTTTTGCAATGCATCTTTATCGCAGACATCATTCGGAGCATAGCATATGGAATTTTCAAATCAGATGAGAACCATCACACCCCAAAGATATTGAAAAGCCATACAAGCCAGAGGCCTGTGCACTCGTATAATCCATGACAGAGGGCTAACCCCTATCTGAAGCATTCTACTACGTAGCTCTACAATACGGCGGGGTGCTTCCGCACGCAGCTTGTCACCAAAGGTCATCCACTCTTAGACTATATCTCATTCCTATGTGTGTTTGCCTTAGAAAGCACCGAGTTTCTTTCTTCAGGCCTCGACACCGCCGACTTTGCTTTTCTGCCCGACTTTCTGCAAAAATGGCAACACATCCAGACAAAACCCAAGATGCAGCCACAGGAGAAGATATCGCTAGCACAACCATCCCTCCAGCAGCAAAAGGCAGCACTCCTAAACGCAACGCATGTAGTCCCTCCTCGACTCGATCCTCATGCCGCCAAACTTGCTAACCTAATCCTTCAGTCACGGATCTCATGTCCCCCAAAAAGAAGGACAAACATTCAACACCCAGGAAGGTACCTCACTCAAGCACACCTCAAGCCGACCCAGCACGCAACACTACCTATCTTGGCCGTGACGGTCTTGGAGCCTACATAAATTCACCAGCCTCTTTCCCTGCTTCGCGGGTAATCTACCATAATGAAAAATGGGTCGTCGTGCACGACCTCTACCCCAAATCCTCAATACACCTTCTCCTTCTACCACGGGATCCTACGAAACAATTACTACACCCCTTCGTCGCCTTCGAAGACCAGGCTTTCCTGAAAGAAGTCCAAGCTGAAGTGAAGAAACTACGAGTACTGGTCGGCAAAGAACTTCACCGCCGCTTTGGCAAATACTCTACTCATGACCAAAAACGTCAGAAAGCAATTGACGCCTTGGGCCACGACCTCGATGACGATGATTTAGCTAAGCTCCCTCCAGGCCGCGATTGGTCCCAATCTATTATATCCGGCATCCACATCGGGCCCTCCATGAATCACCTTCACGTACATATCCTCTCAGTTGACCGACACAGCGAATGCATGAGGCATAGAAAGCATTATAATAGCTTCTCAACGCCGTTTCTGGTCGATGTGGAGGATTTTCCTCTAGAAAAACGTGATGATAGGAGACATCCGGGGAGAGCAGGGTTTTTGGACTCGGAGCTAAAGTGTTGGAGATGTGGGAGGGGTTTTGGAAACAAGTTTGCTCGGTTAAAGGAGCATTTGGAGGGCGAGTTTGAGGAGTGGAGGAAAGAGCGATAAGTGACTACGGGACGTAGTATTCCATTTGCAATGGTATGAAGATATATTAGCATGGCGCAGGTTAGCATTTGTCCAATCAGAGGCAGAAAGCACAGAAAATTCATGCGCAACCAAGGAATATACATTTGATTGCGCTCCGATTGGCTGGTCCCCTCAAAATGCCAAATGCTATCTATTTTACAATGACTACCTCATCATGATTCTTTCAAATACTTTTCTTACTTGGTGCCTAACTCTGACATATTCCGGCTCTTGGTCATGGGGGAGACATGGCCTTACTCAGCTTGCTTGCTCTTGCTTTTCGGTCTGCCGCTGCTTTTGATTCTCTGAGCTTGTGGCCGGTTGATATGATGAGCGGGAATCCAGCTTTCGTCGTATGCTTTAGCACCTGAAGTCACAGCCGGCCCATCTGCCCCAATGACTGAAACTTGATCGGACGGATCAACCTTCTTTGACTGGCCAGAAGATTTCTTCGCTCTTTCTCCGCCTTTACCTCCACGGCGCTTCTGGGGAAAGAGGGTGGTGATCCAAGTGCTATAAATGAAATAACATGTTCCACCAAAGGCAGCGCCCAGGAAGAGGTACAAAAAGACACTGGTAAAATGGTCAATTTTGCTCCACCAGAGGTGAAAGCTGGAGCTCACATTTGTGGGTCAAAGATACTGGTATCAGCCTCTACGACGCTGACCGTCTCATTGAAAGCTTGGAGCGTATATGGCGTCCCTTCGGTATCAGTGACCACAGCCGCTAGATTCAGCTTGAGATCCTGAGGATGAAGCTCCGTAGCGAAGCTATAGCTGATGGTATCACTCTGGCCAGCGGGAATCTCCACATTATATCTCGTGGTCGTGAGATTGCGAATCACCTGCGGCTTCTGGCCTCCAAGGGGCATCGTCCACAAATTTCCGCCAATAAAGCCCACTGTGACGGGTTCGGGCTCATCGTTTGTAAAAGAGAGGAGGGCTTGCGTAGGGTGGCCATTGACAAGCTTAACACCGAAAACTTCAGAGGAGGGAAATTGTACGGACACTTTCATCGAAAGGGAGGGAGTGGTGGAAGGATTTTCGACTTCTTCATCTGGCTGATTTGAACGTTAGTACATTGAAGACAAGTGGCCTTACTTCACAGAGCGTACATCCTGAGCAAAAGCCCCAAACATCTGGAATGATAGCGCCGCCATGGAAACAAAAAAAGAGAACAGCATGATGTCTGACTGAAAGCTCGACTCAAATACTGCTGTGGGTAAACAGCGAACCACCTTTATTTCGCAGAGGCTGGCGATTCGGGAGATCTTGAGATGAGACTAGACATATTGGGATTAGGGTGACCTGCTATGCCAGTGAACTTTAATTGGCGCGTTCGTGGCTACAGCGCGCGCTTACAGAGCTAGCAAACTGGAGAGCTGAGTCTAAACACTTCTATCCAGTTCCAATCTTTGGGACTCAACTTAGTGATTAACACTGACACATTGTTTACATCTGTTTGACTTACAACAGCTCCTATTCCACCATCATGGCCCCTGAAGAGAATAGAGCTTTCCGGGAGCGTTTTGATTTACTTAGGGGCGCAGAACAGCACAAAAATGCACTTATTGAAGTATATGCCAACACCTAATTTTCCACTCCAATCTAATGTACCGTAGGATCTTTTGCGTCAGATGGATGAGCTTACCGAAGACTACCACCAAGAGAGGCTTGACCATGAGCGAGAATTACATTACAATCGAGATACCCAGCAACGAGAGAGAATTCTGCAGGACGAGTTACGCAAATACAAGAATCTAGTGGTGCGCTCTCACCCCAATTCTACTCGTCATAAAGGTCGTAGTCCCAAAGTAGCTAATTGATACAAGGACCGTGACGCTTTTATATTAGTATTGATTGATGGTGATGGAATGATATTTAACGACACGCTTCTCTCGAAAGGTGAGGCTGGAGGCAAAGAAGCAGCCCGACTTTTATGGAACTCAGTAGCGGAGTACGTGAATCAGAACTTGGACAGTATTCCGTCGAATTACAAGATCGTTACAAGGATTTATGCGAACCTCAAAGGGCTTGGGGACGTGTGTCAAAAGTCCGGTCTAATCGAAAAATCTGAGGCGATTGAGGATTTTGCTCGAGGTTTTACTGGCAGCAAACAATTATTTGATTTTGTTGATGTTGGTATGGGTAAAGATCGTGCTGACGATAAGATCTCTGGTAAGTCTACCATTTGATTTGAAACCTACGCAGACCATTGATCTTCCGCAGAGATATTCAAATTACATCTTTATGACTGTCATTGTCGGCAGATTCTATTTGGCTGCTCCCACGACAATGGCTACGCGCGGCTTCTCGAAGATGTTGCAGATTCTTCAGTATTGAACAGTATCACACTTTTAGAAGGGGTGCCATTTGAAAGAGAATTACATCAACTCAAATCGAAATATCAAACAACACGATTTGAGGGCTTATTTCGTACTTCAAAAATAAACATATATCAGCAGCCTCACAATGAAACTGCTGCACGAAATCGAATGAGTGGCCTACCGCCTCCGCCTTTAGGGTTTCAATCACAGCAATCAAGTGGTCTGCTGCCTTCTCCAGCACAGCACCAGCCGACCACTACATCCCGCCAGAGCCCAGCTTCACCTGCAAATGGGAACACAACGAATATTCCCTCATCCACGTGGGCTACGGCTGCAATGTCGGCGCCACCGTATGCGGCATCGCCACCTCCGACCCCTCAGCTCACTGCCCAAGCCAATCAAGGGGTAGAGCGCAATCGTTGGGGCCAACGTGTTGATCCCGTCGTCAAGTACGATGCAAGTGAAGTCAAACGCATCAAACAGCATAAGATGTGTAACGTTCACTACCTTCGCGGGGATTGTCCCTATGATCCTTGCACGCACGATCACTACTACAAAATTAACAAAAACGAACTAGCCATGTTGCGATACATAAGCCGTGCGATACCTTGCAAATGGGAAAGCGGTTGTGACGACGCGAAATGCATATATGGGCATATATGCCCTCATAGTACGGATGGAAAGAAAGAATGTTATTGGGGAGAGAAATGCAGATTTGACCGGGAACTGCATGGCATTGACAGAACGGTCGTCAAGCTCACGAAAGTGGGCGCAAAATGAGATGGAGGGGGCCTATAAGAAACCGGAAGAGCGAGTCGAGGTATCAAGCATCGAGATCATGATCTCATCTTCTCGGTCCTTCTATAAAAACAGGATGTTCCCTTTCTTGCCAACGAACTCGCAAGTGGTGGTATAAGCAAGATTGATTTCAGTAATATTTTAATCCTCAGAACAGGTGTGGAGGTCATTTTCAACAATGAGGCCATAGCCATAGCCATAGTCATTCATCAAAGCGTCATTGAATCGGTCAGGCCACAAATCCTGTCTCGTATCTTTTGTACAGTGCTATTTGCAACTGTCAACTCGTGCCTTATTATATGTTCATTCGTACGTCTACCTATTAACTGATCCGATGGAGTGACCAAGATATATTGCGTTAGCATGCATAAACTATCATCAATGACCATAAATAGAGCCCGAATACACCTCAAATAGCTATACACGATAGGAGGAAATGCCCTGACTCCAATCCCCGGCCCCACTGCATCACTCCATAGATTCGTCAAACGCAAACAAAGGTATGCGCCGTTTTTCTCTCGCCATGAAACAAACCAACTCCACCCGTCTTACATGGATTACTGAAGCAGACCCCAAACTGCATTTAAATTTTCTCCCAATCTCCAATATCCCTGCCCAGATCTGAGATCAGAACTCTGCATCATTAGCCACCCTCCCCATAGACTTCAATTCCTAATACCCAGGCCCAACAACAGTAATCGCATCCCTCCCCTTATCGTCCTCATATACTTTCGTATTCCTCGGATTCGTCTTCTCAGCCAACACTTGCCTCCGCTCTCGTTCCTTCGCCTCGCCTTTCTTGTTGCCAATTCTCCACATGACGAGGTAGACGAGGGTGATGAGGACGAAAGCGGCCATGAAACCGATCATGACGCCGATTTCGTGCGCGGTGCCTGGGCCGGCGTGGTAGGGGCCGGTGGGCGCTTGGTTTTGTGTGGGCATGGTGGAGATGGCGGGTACGAAATTGGGGTTTGGTGGGGTGGTCGTTGGAGAGTTCGCCCGTTTGTGAGGTGGAGACTGCGGGTTGCACTTCTCGGATTGACAGCGTTGAGTTTCTGTCTTGTAATAATATAAAAATTCCTTGGCTCAAGGATATCGCAACTAGATCGCTCCAGTCGTTCCACGGATTCTTCCTACGGAGAAAGGGGAAATTGGGGCTATAAGTCAAGTTACAAGGTTGCACAGAAGGTAGGCACTGCCACGCCAATCGTTGCGCAGCTCTCCCCGCAAAGTACCCTGGTTACAAATCTTACGTGAAGGACTCAATGATGGTATTCAGCCTTGTCTTTATCTATCATATCGGATCTGATATTACCTTGCCTTCACCTCACTAACAAGAGGCAGTCACACCTCGTTCTCATCCCTACCTCAGAATTCAGGCTGGGACTCGCATTGACTATGCCCTGTTTCCCACCGGTCACGCCTCTGTCCTCGCGCCGACCTTGATACGTCCCGGAGCAGCCTCCGAGGATGCCGGTGAGGTCTAATCTCCATGGCTGCTGACCTACAATGGGAATTTTCAGTCCGAGCTTCCTACTTGGACTCGTCGCCTTACTCTATTTAATATCCTTCGTGCTGTTCGCCATCTTACGCATAGCTACTGGCATCTCGATCCAACGCATTGGCTATTTTTCACTTAAGCGCATTGCCTACACCCCCAGGGATGGCATACGGATAGACATACACAGCTTAGGCTTGCATTTGCATCGCCCAACGTTCGCTCAGCCAACATGGATAAGCTTGCGCCTCACCGAGCTGAAGGTGACCGTCGATGTCGAGGCTCTCGCGGCAGGAAGGAAGAACGGCGGCGCGCAGCAACCGACGAGTCCAGCGACGTCAATAAATAGTGCCAATCCAGAGGCTTCGCGATCAGCGCCTCCTAAACCAACCTTACGGAATCTGTCTACTGGGTCTTCTAGAAGTCGGACATGGAAGAGATTGACTCAAGTGAAAGAGTGGATTAAGCGGCTCCATGAGAAGATCCATTGGCTACGGATGGTGGATGTGACTGCTGCGGACTCGAGTTTAGTGATAGTAGATGTCGGTCATTTTCAAGTCGGGACATTCAGCATGGTGGTCGATACTCGGCGAAAGACTGTTGACAGAGGTCGACTTTTCCAGCATAAGAAAATACCAGCAGGAGATCAGCGGCCAGCGGAATGGATGTTCACTCTGAAAGGAATCTTGTTTACTCCGGAAGGAAAAGATTCACTCGAAGTAATTGACATATGTACTCTCAACATCCACGGGCTTCTCTACAGGGACCGTCCAGGTCTTCGTGACACTTCTATATCCCTGAAATTGGGCCGTGTTCACATACCTTATGATGATTTGATGGGGTGCGCTCGCCATGTGGAAGACTGTCAAAAGGCGGCCAAATTCAAACTGGGACGTGCCGAGACACAAAATGGCGATATATCCTTCACAGATTTTATGGACGAATTGGACAGACCCGGCAGTCGGGAGGCAAAAATAGTTCAGACTGTCTCTGATTCGAAAGAGTTTATCAGTTCCATTCTGAGAGGCATTCAAGAAATTCAAATTGCAGTCAGCTTCGTAGGTATGACAAAGGAGTCTCCCTCCGTCAAACCATCTGGATCCCCGCTCTATCTGAACGTTGCTATGAACGAATTCGGTGTCGATATGCATCGACTGGATCCGAAGAGTCCTGCCCACCGGATGTATTTCTCATCTAAAGACATAGCTCATCAGGCTTTGCTAGCTGCTATCTCCATCTCGGTGAGTCTCGACGATGGCAATGGAAAGCCGGAGAGATTGCTGTATGTACCGATGGCGACAACGACCGTGAAAACCACCTTGCCTTCCAAAACCGTGGCGTTCTCTGAAAGCAAAAATGCTGCTGAGCGCAATGCGAACATTCTCTTTGCAAATTTGGTGGTGACATCGCCCTCCATCGACGTTGATCCGACGCACATGCCGCTAGTATTAGCACTCATTCACAACGATAAGCAATCTCGAGGGTCAAGCCATGGCCGTCATCATCTTATGTCGAGACTACTACCTAAGGCACATATCAAGCTATCCGTACATGAGCCTGTGATAAGAGTTGCGCTGCCCCCAGCTGATCCAAAACTTAAGGGTACGGACGAGTATGACCTACTGATTTTATCGATTTCTTCGATTTCTTTAGACTTGGAGTCATTACATTCCACGGCAGGAGAGCTGCATTATGCGCTTACATCAAATTTGCGAATAGCCTCAAATCAGCTGTATTATCATACGGCAGCTGGGGAGCGGCACGATCTTTTGATCACCGATGCCCTTGAGCTCAGAGTGCAATTGAATGCTTCGCCAGAGGTATCAGTAGTTGCAACGAGCAATTTCCAAACCCTTTCCGTTCATATGGTCCGACCAGAGATCAGCTCCGGGGTGTGCCAGATCGTCCATCAATTGAGCAAAGACCGTGACCCGAAAACGACAACCAGTAATGCTTCCTACGGGAAGATTGACTTTCTGCGACCCCTGCCAACTTGGCTTGTACAATTTTCCCTTCAAGGCTCCAGCTTCGGGCTTGAGGTCGCCGGCATCGATTCTGAAGTTTCTCAAGACACGCGCGGCATAGCCCTCCAACTCGAGTCATGGACTGCTGAGTACAAGATTCAGCCATCTTCCTCTGACGAAAGGCCGATCTCCAGACGTCAGGGAGGCATCAAATCACCAATGAAAGAGGAACCCATGATTAAGATCACCCCACCACCTGGTGTAGACGACGATGACCCAAGCACTACGGACGGCAGACGTCTAGCAATACATGTTCGTCGCCTCGAAGGTTTCGTGGTTGAGGGTATCGACATTATCGAGCCGGAGTCTTTTGTTTCGCTTCCTCGGTTCGAGGTTGCCTTCTCCACATCCAGTGACAGGGAAGGACCGATATTCCACGTGAACTCTCATACGAAGGCTCTCTTTATCCAATATTCGCTTTATCGCTATTATGCTATCGGCGTTGCCAGTTCGGTACTTCGGAAGGCCTTCGCTATGGACACAAAAGCCACGAAGACATCGGCTGGTGTCGCAAATGAGGCTCAAAACTACCAGAATCCGACGCCGCCTAGCACGCCTCCTTGGAAGCCGTCACAAGCCCTTCTCACAGTCGACGTTCGAGCTGACCTCCTCCAGATCAAGGCAAAGATGCCGTCAGACCCCCCAATGATGATACAGGTATACCGCATGGAAGCTGGACGACATAGATATGCACCACCCTTCATGAAGTCTCAAATGGTACGTCTCTATGCCGAAGCTCCTCAGATCTCTACTGCGTGGGCAAGATTAGTAAGCATCAAGACTTTACGAGTCGACCTCCGGAAAAGTCGTAGGAGGCGTGGTGGAACAATTCTTCAAGAGAGCTCTGTAGATGTGGTCACCGACTTCGTAAGATTTGCAGTCCCGCACCAGCTAGTTCTCCACAAGATTCTCGACAACTTTGTAAACGCTATGAAAGCGACTGAGCAACTGCACCACCGATTCAAAACTGGCACCAATGATTATATCTTAAAGAAAAGACCCGAGCAGCCCAAGGTCATTCCTAGGATATCGATACGAAGCAAGGCATTCCTCGTAGATATTGAAGATGGGCCTTTCGATTGGAAGCTGGGGACAATATATCGTGTTGGTTTGATTGAGCAAAAACAGCGCATGGCACGAGAAGAGGCATTCTTGGCGAAAAAGCAGAACCTTGACAACTTTCGCCCAACCCGAGGTTCTTCTCGATATCGCGCAGGGCCTCGCCCACAGGTCCAGCGTGGTAGAACGGACACACCGCCGCCTCAAGGAGGACAAAGACGAAGCTCCAGCGATGACTCACGTCGACGTCGATCAGACTCGCCACGGTCTCCACGTTCTCGCCATATGCGATATGATCCAGATGGAAAGTGTAAGCTCTCTCAAGATGCGAAGATCCCCAGTGGTGAGGCTTGGGATAGGCTTCTAAGACACAACGCACAAAGCTGGAAAAAGCGTATTGACGGCGCTTATCATACTCAGAATTCTGGGATGCGAAAGATTCGGAGTATTTTCTGGGGCAACGAGGCCGTCTTGCATAGTGATGATGAAGCAGAAGCGATCCTTGCCATGCCTGAAAGACCAGGTCTAATGTCTACGCTGATCAGTGATCTTCATATCATTCTTGATAAGCCTTCGTTTCCAATCAAGGAATATCCCGAATTCCTCCATCGAATTGGGAAAGGAACGCCTTTTGATATGGAATACTCTCTCCTTATACCACTCAATGTACAAATCGACATGGGTGAAGCTCGTGTCACGTTAAGGGATTATCCACTACCGCTCCTTCATGTGCCGGCAACAAGGCCAGGCCAATCGCCACGTTTACCAAGCTGGTCGCTGAAGACGGATTTTGTGATCGCGGAGGAATTCAGGGGCCCGGTCTCAACGAAAGAAGTCAAGGTGGAAGTGGTTCCTCCTGGGAAATTTTTCGCATCGAATGCCGCGACAAGTTTTGCGATCAATGTTCGTAGGACTGTGGCTCCAGTCAAGACTTATTCCGATGTTGATATAGCAATCAATACCAGCGCTCCAACCAGCATCACATGGGGAACGTCATATCAGCCAGCCATTCAAGACATGATGATGATCATAGAAAGCTTTACTAAACCACAGGTGGACCCGTCCGACCGCACAGGCTTTTGGGACAAGATTCGTCTCAGTGCCCATTCACGCGTCAATGTTGCCTGGAAAGGTGACGGAGACGTCCGGCTGCAGCTGAAAGGTGTGGCTTTCCCGTACCCGCTTAGACTTGATGCTGATATGTTACGAAGGTGCTCGCGATCCGTATGTTGTCACGGGCAATGGTGCTGGGTTTGTGATGTGTTGGCGCAACAACGTGCGCTGGAGTATTCACCAAGACGATGATCCAAGAAAATTTATGACAGTTGACAGCGACGAGTATGTACTAGCAATACCGGACTACAGCCACCAAGCTAGGGAGTCAAGCTCCGCATTTGGGCAAAATGGAGAATCTTCAAGCACTACAAGCAAGAGAAATATGACAATGTTCAAGAAGGTTATCATGAAGCTATCCGGCAACGTTCGATGGCTTGCGGGTCTTATGTTCGAGAGAGACCATGACCAAGGTGGCCGTTCCTTTGACTTCACTCCTCACTATGATGTTACTCTGCGGACTCCGGAGCATGCTCAAGCTCCCCAAGGACAAGTGCGTTATAGTTTGTCCGTGTATTTCGCTCGCTAATCAAGGTACAGGATTACGATGCCTTCAGAGGGTTTCGAAGCAATCACATACATTTGTCGATAGCGGTCGTTGCGCCACTAGACCGAGATTGGACCACTACGAATATTAAGCCATCAATGAGCTACAATGCAGTGCACATGACACCTCGTTTCTTTACGCACTTCTTTGATTGGTGGTCACTATTTTCGGGTGCAATGTCTCTACCAATACGACAAGGCAAGCTATTTCCAGGCATCGAGAAATCAAGTAAGAAATTTGGTCGCCATCTCGCCACAATCAAATACAACCTCCTTCTGTCACCACTGTTCATTGCACATATGTATAAGCACAAAGACGTCGAGGACTATTCCGAGGACATCGTCTCTGCTACCGGGCTGAAGCTTCGACTCGACAGCTTCATGCTTGATCTACATCAACGAAGGGAAGAGTTTGCAGCCCAAGGGAAAGGGCGAGCCAAGCAGATGAAAGCAAGCGGCATGAGAATCAATCAAGCCCAGCTTGACTTCATTTCGGCTGACATTCGCGCCGTCTCTGCCAGCATTGCGGGTACAAACGTTGGCGATGTCGAACGTGCTACAGCAGAAGATCTTGCAGCTTACCAACAGTCTGTCGACACTGCTGACATATCCCGCTTTACCATACCGGATAATGATTCCTCTTGGATCGATATGGACGATTTTGTCGAGATCGATTGGATCCTACCTTCGGAGACGAATCCAGAGACGAAGATACTGCCCTTGGCCTTTGCCCCACGCTTCACCTACTTTCGCCAGACTGATAATCCACGGAGCACGTCAGCGGAACTAGACAAAACGAGTCCCTTTGGTGATGAGCCGACACACTTCTGTGTCATGTCTCAAGACAATGATCCTCGAAAAGTTCAGTGTCAACTCATCGATGAACGTCTTTTGAAGCTCGATGAGCAATTAGAACTGCACCGGAGAACTTTGAGTGAGCAGGAGCTTCGGGTAATTCGAGACTCGAATCGAGACTCCAGCTTGAAGGAACGATACGAATTGCTCAATGAGCAGGGCGAGAGACTTCAAGGCAAGAAGAGGTTTCTTCAGCGAATGCGCTCGCGTCTGACGCGCGCAATCGAGCAAGGCAAACCCTGGGTTTCAGCAGCTGGAGATACTGCTGGACTCGACATGGCTGATGAATCATCGGACGACGAAGCAGATGCCCTAGATTCGGCACCTTTTGAAGGCCCTACGAGTGACTTCAGCAATCGCTTCATCATACATCATGCGCAATTGAAATGGAACAACTCTCTTCGGAATATCATCCTTCGGTATGCTCATCAAGTGAGCCAACGTCGAGGCTTCATCTACTACATGTCCCAGAAAGCAGTCAAGTTTATCGATGATATCGTAAAAGAGCAGCACAAGCGTCATCGAAAGCATGAGGAACAAGAAGATTCGCCAACCCCGCCAGCTGAATCCCCCACAGATTCTTCACTACGAGAAGAAGAAAACGACGACTCCAGTCTTGAAGACCGCATCAACGAGCTTCTCAACGACGACAAGAAGGATGTGGTTGCTGATGATCCAAATCGAGCCTCAGATTCCCAGATGTCGGGCACCGGGAATCTTGGCAAAGACATCTCGAAAGATTTCACTCCGCAAAATACATACCACATCCGCGTGATAGCCCCACAGATTCAATTGCAAAGCGAAAAGAATCCAAAGTCCGTCCTTCTCGTGACGGCCAAAGCCATGGAACTCAAGGTGGTGCAGGTTATGGACAAGGATCGCATCGCAGACGATGTCAGTGGATTAGTACAGCGTCGATTCTCCGTCGACATGGACAGTGTGCAATTTTTCGTCACCACTCAGAAGGTACTTGTGCAATTCTTACACATATATTCTGGCAATCGCTATGGAGCTCCCAAAGGCTCCGCGTGGCCACCCTGGGTAGCTTTTGAAGTCAATTTCGACTTCGTCTATGATCCTTTTGGGTGGACGCGAGTCGTACAAAGGACTTCTGCAAGCCTTCGGTATGACAAGTATAATACTCTCCGCTTAAAATACAATGACGAAGTTAGTACTGGAAAATCAAGAGGCAGGCATAGGCCTGATGACACAGAGAGTCGAATTGACCATTTGTGGGTGGACTTCCCTCACATTCGCGCTAAGTGTGACTCTAGTGAGTACTATACCATGTACTTGATAGTCCTCGATCTACTGCTCTACAACGAACCGCGAGAGAAAGTCCGAAGCGAAAGGCTAGAGAAGATCATGTTGGCTTCTGACTTCAGCGACCTCAGTGGAGCTGCTCCAATGGTTGTCAGTCTTCAAGCTCGGATTCGTCAATTGGAAGAGATAAAGATGCACTTCCAGATAAACGCTAAGTACCTGGATAAGCAAGGTTGGGAGGACCGCTTAGCTATCGAGCAAGACCTAGCGAATTGCGAAGACGAGCTTTTCTTCATGATGAAGGCCATAACAACATCGCAACGCAAGGTTGATGATCGTGTTCAGACCTCTCAGACTACGGGCCTTTTGCGCTGGTATCTCTCTGCGTCTAAGATCGTATGGCAACTGATGAGAGGAAAGGATGATTTCTTGATGGAGATACAGCTCAACAAAGCAGCATTTGACAGAACGGATAACAGTGATGGTTCCAACCATAACACGATGGAGATTGTCGGTGTACGGGGACTGAATCTCTTGCCTGACGCCTTGTACCCTGAGATGCTTGCGCCATATCTGCAAGGTGGCAGGAACTTTGTCGAAGGGCAAGAGTCGATGCTCAAGGTGAATTGGCACAGCCTTGAAGCAATCGCCGGTATTCCTGTTCTCGATCAATTCGAAGTCGACCTTTTCCCGCTTAAAGTCCAGCTCGAACGAGAAATTGGTCAAAAGCTGTTCGAATACATCTTCCCGGGAGGCTCCGATAGAAATGGCAATGACAAGTCGCCTTTCATGATCAAACATTCATTACCTAGCGGACAAGACGATGATGATTCGGAAGCTGAAACGCTGGCCAGCTTTCCTGATACGCCTAGACATGATGCCAACGGGTCGAGTGATGAGCAGTATTCGACGAGGCCAGCATCACTAGACATGAGGCTTCGAGCTACCAAGGCTTTCGCGGAGAAGAAAGGCCACAATGGCTCTGCCCACAAACCTAAACATCTTGCTACTACTCACAATGGAGAAGGTCATCATCGTTTTGGCTTATTCCAGCACTCGAATCATTCGAACCGTTCGACGAATGCCTCACGACCGTCATTAGTAAGTCCCAGTCTCGGCACAAAGAAAACCTCGCAGGAGAGTCTAGCGGTCTCACGACAGTCCAAGGATGGATCTTCTACTAATGTGTCCGCTCTGAACGGACACAACGAGAGGCACAAGCCATTTACTCTCAACCGGACGAACAGCCAAACAACAGCCACGGACAAGGAGAAGCCATCAGACGACCTCTCACAAATGCTTTCTCGGGCTTCAAACTACATGACCTTGGCCTACGTCAAGATCCCAAGTGTGGTGCTCTGCCTTAGCTACAAGGGAAAAGGCGAACGCAATATCGAAGATGTCCACAACTTTGTCTTCCGCATGCCTGTGCTTGAGTATCGCAACAAAACGTGGTCGAACCTTGATCTCGCTCTTCGCCTCAAAAAGGATGTGATTAGAGCGCTCATATCCCATACTGGCGCTATCATCGGTAATAAATTGTCCCACAAAAGACCTAGCAAGCAACAGGGGTCCCGCTTCCGAGAGATGGCCCGCTCCTCATTAATGGTAGCGAGCAGTACCACGCTGGATAACAGCTTTAACAGCGAGACAAGCAGTATCCGTGATCAAAGTCCGAGAGGCGAATCAAGGAATGCCGCTCGGGCTTCTTTCATCTCACCTCCCAGTAGTCAGCTATCTAGGACGGACTCATTCACCTCGAGTATCGGAAACCCTTCATCCAACAATGGCTATCATGCTGAACCGCCTTCAATTCCAGAATCGGAAGCTGAGGGCGACGACCATACTCTTAAAACTATGCGTCAAAATTTCATTCGGCGGATCACGGGTGAGACACAGAAGCTCAAGCGCGGTAATAGTGGTGGTCCCAGGGATACGGACGGTGAGGACCAAGATGAGAGGTGAGTAGCTCATTTGCAAGAGAGAATACCCATCAGCTGATACATTGACCTCAGCACCCGGACAAAGAGTGTCCAGCTTCTTGGCAAGAAGATCATGGGATCGTTCAATCAATGACATTCATCAGTCGACTACATCGACAATCATCATTTCACTTTAACGGACTACAAAAGCTGTCATAGAAACATCATCTACGATCAATGTTACTTCTTCGTTTGTGTAATACGCTAGGTTCAGGATAGGATGGGATAGGGTAGGCCGGGTTGGGGGGGTCTGACGGATATCAAGGGTGAAGGGCGAGGAAATGGGGGCGGTTCGGAAGGAGCAAAACGGTGAGTGGCTGCTGCCACTTGGGTCTTTTAGCATTTACGGGGCGTTTTTTTTTTCGCTCGAGTCACGGGGCAGGAGCGGAGATGTTGTGTGAAAGCCCTCTTTTCTGTATATACTTGATCGGCTTTGTACATACCCCACGGCAAATGGAAGATGAGGTGGTCGTCCTTGATACCTCATTGATATCATTATTTCCTGCTGAGTGACACTCAAGTCAAAATCAAATTCGCATGCGTAATGGTATAACAAATCACCCCTATCTTGAATCTATCAAAATCCCGAGAACTTTTTCCACCGTATCGCAGGCGATTCCAAATCTCATCGAGGCCGTTATGAATCGTCATCATCGTCACCGTTTCCATCAAAGTCGCCATCAGATCCCGAAACCCTCATCCACAGCATCGCAAGCGTTGCCAAATCTCATCTCCAGGCCCTCACTCATTATCATCGCCAGCACCATCTCCATCAAGATCGCCACCGCCATCACTCTCATAATCCTCCGGCTTCTGAATCACGGCTTTCAGGCCCTTCTTGAACGTGAATCCCTCACACCGGAACTCTTCATAAGACGGACGAATCATGTACAAGTCAGCTAAACGCCCTTCGGCGCCCATGAGGGGATGCAAGCCTCCCCAGATCTTGTAATAGTAGCCTTCTTCGCCCTCATTGACAACCATATCATCAATATCCTTAGTTCCCGCGTCAACCCACATCTTAGCCGCACGGCCAAGGGGAACCCTTCTCGCGCGAATCATCCCTCGCATATCGAGGTCGGCGGGCCAGTGCCGATGGAGCGTAATTTGAGTGAGATTGCCGATGACTTTCGAGATGGTGAGGTCGTCGATTCGAACGCCAGAGGTAGGTACGGTGTTGATGTCTTTGAGGCGAGGGTTGGAGTAGAGTTGGTAGGTATCGTATTGGGCGAACGATAAAAAGGGTCCGAATACTGCCGGGGGTGGTGCAGGATTGACAAGATCATAGTTGGTGTAGTGTTCTTCGACGTACTCAAGCACCCTGCCGGTTGGTTTGCGGGCGGGACCTTTGGGGACCTTGCGCCTCCGATTTGATGTTGCTGGGGAGACATTGTTGCCATCACTATTTGTAGCGGTATTGACAGCGTTTGTAGATGGTCCTTCCAGGGCCGAATCCTCGCTCTCCGTTTCAATAATGGTGTCTTTTTCGTTGCTGTGGTCAAGGCAGTTATCCACAAAATCTATCTTTTCATCCATGATGGCTTCTATCTCCGCACTAGGTCTAGCCTCATTGTATTGTGTCCACATCATGCGTTTCTCCTCGTCATTTAAGAAGACTTCGAGGTCCTGAATTGGGCCCACAACCAACCGGCTCACAAGGTAAGTAGTGTCGTTTGAAAAGTCTACAAGTTTCTTGGTTTGTTCCTGGATTTGGGATTTGGTGCCCTTTATGTTGCTGAGACCGACGCGCATCTGGGCCTCTCGACTGTCCATGGCAGCGTCAAGTATTCCGTTGGATGCGGCGATTTTGTTGATCATTGAGCGCTGCTGTGCGAGAGTATTCTCTAGGTGCTCATTCTGTTGCCTCAGTAGTTGATTATCTTCCAGCAATTCCTGATACTTAGGATTGATTTGTCCGCCAAGTTCTTCAAGAGACTCAACATCTCCCTCGTGATGCTGAACTCCTGCGGGAGGTATATCGGAGATAGGACTGCTCCATTGAGAAGGTGGCTTTGGCGAGTGCTGCTGCGTGTGGCACCGTATTCGACCTTCTATGCGTAGGCGCTTTCTGATGGGCTCTTCATCGGAATCGCTTGCCGAATCAATTTGCAGGGGCGAGCTTAGGGTAGCTTTCCCTCTGCTAGAGCCCTCTCTAAGAGCAAGGTCCGGACGAACCTCAGGGCTAGAGACTTCCGGCATACTCGAATGATCGTCATTCATTATTAATTCCTCAGGTGACGCTGTCACAGGCGATATCTCTGCTGCTTATATTCAGAAAATGATGACTACAATCCGATGGACTTTGGAAAGAGCCTTACTGGGACACC
>JAABUI010000388.1_pt1 | contig 36147 bp, 37 predicted proteins | sample 5559111 | NCBI WGS metagenome assembly JAABUI01 (sample SAMN10711870, study PRJNA513365) | rock metagenome | isolation source: Antarctica rocks | place: Antarctica: Victoria Land, Buttleship Promontory | reverse complement strand
GATCCCGGTGTTCGTTTTCAGCTGTCTCCAGGTGATTTTAGGCTCCGATCGTAACTGACGTAACAGTACCCTAGCTGCTCGAGGAGTAATTGATAAGGGCCTTCCTGATCTGGATTTATTAACTCCGGAGGGTGTTGTTTGAAGCCTTCCCAAAACGCTCCGAACGGTGCTTGGGGGAACATCCAAACTTCGTGCTATTTGGGTGGGTGTAAGGCCTAATTTAGCTTGTCCTGATATTTCACCTTTGGCGAGCAAAGAAAGCTTCTTTCTAGAAGTCTTGTTACCAGAAATTGAAGTTAACGGAGCCCTTCTGAGCATTGTGGATGCAGTTGAAGAAGATGAGTTGTTTTGAAGGTACGCGATTTAACATGTTTTCGCGATTTACGCGAAGACTTAGTGCGGGGTACTGTAAGAGGGGAAATACCGCAACTAAATTGCCTTCTGCCACTCAGAAAGTCAACAAGACCAGCTTTTAGAAACACAGACTGTATTCAAGAACAATTATGCAGACTTTATCTAGTTCATTTCTTCATGACAATCTCGACGTCTTACTCAAACATTTCTTCGAAAGATAGAGTTTCTCTGAATAAGTTGAAGATAACAGATAAAGAATTATAAGATTTCTCTAAATGAGTTCATTTTATTATTTCTTTACGACGCATTAACGTTAATTATAATCGCGTTCGAATTAATATTTCAATTATTTATACGATTCGTTATCGTTTATTTATTTACTCGATTTCTTTTCTTTTACTCGTAATAATCTTTTTAAAAGTTCGTTTTACGCGCGTTATAATTGCTAATTAATTCCAGGCCTGCCTCTATCATATACGAAAAAGCCTGCCCTGACCTCATCGCTGAGTCACAAAAACCGCAGTAATGGAGTCCCTACTCCTTCGCGTACCAGGTGAGATTGGCAACCTCATCTTTGGATTCCTTCTACCGCAAGCCCGGCTTATCAGGTATCGGTGCTCACCCAAACACCATAAGTGCCATCGTCCCGCTCACAGGAACTGTGGTCAGGGACCGGGCTGGCTTTGACTTCGTGACCGACAGCACTATCTACAAGGCATTCTCATTACGAACACGCAAAACTCTTCCCTGACATTGAAAAAGAGCGACACATCCCGCTAACGTGCTTCGTACACCAAAGTCATCGGTCAGATTTATAAATGCAGATGATGGCAAAATGGCGTCGAACTCCCTCAGCGGCTTTACGGCACTTCCGTGGCACTCGCAATTTAGGTCTCATCCGGTCTGCAATATATTTTCGACAAGCCTGTTTGAGGGTAGGTCCTCGGCAGATCCAATCCGTGGATGAAGAGCTGCGCAAGGTGGATAATACGGCACCGCACCCCAGGGGGCATCAGGAGGACACGAGAAGGTGGTGCAGCTGCTCCCCAACCAGAATGCCGACGTCAATAAGCAAGGTGGACCCCACGGCAACGCACCGCAGGCGGCAGTAGTAGGAGGCCACGGGGAGGTGGTACAGCGGCTGCTTGACAAAGGAGCCAAGAGGGAGAGCGATGAAAAGTGCCAGTACGGTAACGCACCTAGCAATATTTAGACTCATACTTATTATAAGGAATGTCGTAAGCCCTTCGAGCCTCCTTCATACGCAGAGATGCGCACGCTGTGACCTTAGCTCTGGCGTTCATTTGCGTTGAGCCCATCACCTAAGATATCGATAGCTGACAATAAAGTCCCAGGCTGAGGAATGCTGCTCCCAGAATTTTCAAATTTCTTTGCATACCAGGCACTTTTCGGCGACAAATCAACGAAGTTATCTCCCTTGAGACCGCTGCAAGGTATGTATGTGGCATTGTACACAAGCTTGGACACTTCAGAAACCTTATTCTCAAACACCTGTTGTGACCACTGTACATTGTCCCTGCAGTGCAAGTCAGCAGAAGGTATGTCCATCCCAGCGTATGCCACTAATCGCCTACATCTTCGTGATCAATACGATCGGCTTTGCCTGTGATGGCACTCGAACATGTTCTGCTAGACTTGTGGCGGTATCATCAGGCGATACAATGACGAGCCAGACATCCGGTTTATTAGAGGCGATATCTCTTGGGATTTAGCAGGCCGCTTGAGAAGATGGGAGATGAACTGAGCGAACCAATTATGCTGATGACGTGCTTTGGAGTCTCAAATTTCAGCTCAACTCCTTGCGACCGAAGTCCTTCCACTACCTGCCCATACGAATGTATTCCCTGTGATCGTAGCTTTTCAAGGTCTAATAAGCTGATACCATTATACTGTATCGCTGATTAGAACCCACCCAGGCGTATTTGATTAGGAGCGAACCTTGTACAAGAGACAGCCGACAATCGTACGTTGCCCGCTCCCTGGACATCCAACGATGCCTACCGATAGTGGAGGTTGCCTAGAAAACGTCAAATCAGATTACTTTAGTAGAGTTCGCAAGCGCATACCCCATCACGCTCTGGATGTTGAGCTCCGATGATTCAATGCAAGTTGTCGCATCGATGAGAAATTTGTCGTCATTGCTGAAACTTGTCGAAGAAATTGCTTGGCGTTGATGCCTGTTTGTCACATGCCCGACCTCGAGAAGGTTGGATTGCGACAAAAGCCAAAGGTTTCCGAAACAGAAATTTTGAGCAGACTCCCTAGGTTTCAAACGATGCGCCACGGGAGATGAGGAAATTCATTCACAGACTGCGCTCCGGTGACCGCCAGATTTCATCATCTGTCGGCACACAGGTACGTGTAGCAATAGCTAGACCACTACTATTGCTCTAAGGTACACTGCTTACCCGTGTTCCACCATCAAGAGTGATAAATTCGTTCCAGGAGGTGACGAAGCGTCTTCAAGCCTAAGACAGCTGGCAAAAGATCCTGATCGATTCGGTCTCCGCCTCATACCTCCGCTGCCGCTTGAGCCAATTGCTGGACAGGAAAACTTTGATGTTGACATAATTGCTGTCCATGGACTTGGTGGAGATTTCTTCAGGACTTGGACAAAGAATTTCAAAGACGAACAAGATGAAGACATCCTCTGGCTGTCGCACCTGCTTCCGGTCGACTTGCCGGGGGCTCGAATATACTCTTTCGGATATGCATCTGCACCTGCATTCAGCAGGTCAGTTGCAAACATCAAAGAGTTTGCGACACAGCTACTTCAGTCATTGCTTGATCAGACAGAGGCAGTGAGTTTCTTTGTTATGTATCGTGGAGATCCAGCTAAATGAACTCAGGGCAAGCGTCGGCCGACCATTTTCATCTGCCACAGTCTTGGAGGGATCGTCGTCAAACAGGTGAAGAAGATCTTACGTTACCTTTTCAGATGACTGACCTTTCCATAGGCCATGGTAACTGCCCACGAAAAAAAGCGGTTCGCAGAGGTCTTGCGCACGACACAAGCCATAATGTTCATGGGGACGCCGCACAGAGGTAGCGACATTGCCGCTTCGCTTGGACCTCTTATTGACGTGGTGAACCTTGGCTTGGCTATTTCCGGAGGGTCACTTTTGGCTGGCTCTATGAGAGCTGATCTCATCCAAGTGCTCGCCCGCGAGTCTAGTGCGCTCGATGATATCAATGAATCTTTCATTCCTCGCGTCGAGCAGAAACACATAATATCTTGTTACGAGACCGAGTGGCCTAAAGGCTTCAATCAGCTGGTGAGCGCGACGCAACACTATCAGTAATATTTCTAACCAAAAGTTAGATTGTAAGCAAGCAGTCTGCATTACTGCGGATACCGGAAGAGGAGGAAATACCGTTACCTGCAAATCACATGAATATGTGCCGATTTTCTTCCTTGCAAGACCCTAGATATCGACTTATTTCAGCTGCTTTGCAACGAGTTGTGCGACTGACATCGACAAAGTCTGAGAGTACGAATGCAGCCTCAGCTGAATCTTTACATTGTAAGTCCTTGAACAGCATCCAACTCATAGATGCTAAGGCTCTGTTTCAACAGCGTTGACTGAGTCAGAAAGAAAATACACATCCTATTTCCGACGAGATTTTCAATCGGTCCTATCGAGTGATCGAATAGAAGGGACTTGTAAGTGGTCTCTTGATACTCCAGAATATCAGAATTGGCAGAAGGAGGAGGGCTCGGCTGTGTTATGGATGACTGGAGATGCGGGATGCGGCAAGACAACCCTATCATCATTTCTGACAGAAGTTCTGAGGGCACAAGCAATTCAGCAAGCCCGAATTGATCCTTCGTCTATCGTGCTGTCTTTCCAATGCGCGAAAGACATCGAGGGTCGGAATAATGCACAGTCAATACTCTGCGGCCTGATCTCGGCAATTCTCACCTCCAAAAAAAACTTGATTCGCCGAGTCAGGGCGGAATTCGCCTCCATGTGGCAGGAATTTGGGCAATCTTTGGAGTCTTTGTGGAAGATATTCTTGTTTGCTCTAGACACCGCTCTCTATGATTATTATTACATCATTGTGGATGGTTTGGACGAGTGTCAAGCTCGATCCAGAGAAAAACTAATTTCAAGCGTTGGAAGCATGCTAGAACTTACCAAAGATCAAGGTCAACTTCATGGCAAGAAGCTGAAAATCTTATTCACAAGTCAGCCGCAAACAATGACTGAGTGGAAAGCTCTTGGCAACTCCAGCAACCTTTTCCACTTAAAGATCGAAGACCGACCTTCTGGGATGATCCAGGACATTGTAGCCTTTATCAACTACAAAGTGGATCAGCTAGTAGCCTTGCAGCGGTGCACTTTGGTCGCGGCTGCGGAATTGAAAGATGCATTGTACAGGAAGGCACAAAATTCATTTCTATGGGTGAGTTTGGTCTTAGAGCAAATAAAGACGACAATTTTACTATACACAAATATTCCGCAGCAGCTGCTGGCGGAAATGCCTGAGGATCTCAAAGGAGCATATGCTCGATACCTGCCCTCTGTTACACCTCAGAATAGAGAGACTATTAAGAGATGTGTCCGATTGCTTGTCGGTAGTGTCCGTACGTTGAATCTAGACGAGCTTGGAGCGTTTGCAAGTGTTGAGCGGTCAAGATCTAGAGATGAAGCGGAGATCGTGGTATTGAAAAACAGCATTCAACTGATGTTTGGACCTCTTATACGATTTCCAGATCAGCATGTTAGTTTCGTCCATTCAACAGTTAGAGACTTCTTCCTGGAGCTCGGTACCAACACTACCCATGCGCTTTCGAGGACTTATGGCACAGACATAGCGTCGGCCCACCTAGCACTTGCAGAAGCATGTATCAACTACCTGCTCCTTGACGAGATTTCCAATGATCTCTTCAACGAGAATGAACCATCTTCGGCGGCGACCGTGAGCTCGATTTCTCCTGTCATTCTTGCAGAGGAAGAAACGGACGACTATGCGGCTATGTTCAACATTAAGGATGTGATGTTCCTCAGGGATGAGGAGGATATGGATGAGGATACATGTTCACGAATCAGGACTTCGTTAGCCGCATTCGACTACGCAGCCACACATTGGGCTCACCATTACGCCTCTTGTGAGCATATCGTGCCTGAGACACTCGCGAGACAGGCGACATTACTCTCAGACCCGAGCCAGGTGCAGTTTTCAAATTGGTACAGATACTGGGCACATCAATCTAAAATCACAGTGCCTAAACTGGGGCAGCTTGATCCACTGCTCGTCGCCGCTATGTTTGATCACCCGGAGGCCCAGCAGCGTTTGCTCGCTAACCGCTTCAGACCAAGCATCGCTGAGTCTCAGTGCAAATCTGCCTTACTCTGGGCTGCGTCACAGGGTCATGCCAGAGTGGTGCAAGCGTTTCTGGACCATGGTATCAATCCAAACTTCTTGGACAACGGTCAATCGCCGTTGATCTTGGCTGTACTGGCAGGTCATCAGACTGTCTGTTCCGTCCTCCTCAAGTCGGCAGTCACTGACCCAAACCTTGGAGACAGACGCACCCGGACACCGCTCGTACACGCGGTTGCATCTGACCAGCACGAAATTATTGACATGCTGCTCGGTCGTAGAGATATCGTGGTTGACAATCCAGACTCTGCTGGCTTCATTGCACTTCTAGAAGCGTCCTTCTCTGGCTGCCTGCAGTGTCTTCGACGCTTACAGTCAGATAAGCGTTCCGACTTCTCACGAAGAGACAAGAAGGGTCGAACTCCCCTGTCTTATGCAGCGTGCACGCAATCTCATGCGTGTGTTGACTTAGTACTCCGAGAGATTAGTCGAGAAGATATGCAGAGCTTCGATTCTTCCGGAAGGAATGCAATATCCTATGCTGCAGAGCAAAGTTCGCTGCAGGTAGTGAAGCGACTGTGGAGATCACAGATCTCGGTGTCTCACAGAGATGCAACCGGTCGCAATGCTATCTCATGGGCGGTAAGCAGGCCATTCAGGAAGATTCAAATCCACGAACGCAATTCTGTCCTAAAGTTCCTCATCCAGCAGAACCCCAGAGAGGCTGACAAAAGAGATAAATTTGGTTGGACGCCCTTAGCGTGGGCGCTAGATCGACCAGGGTATATCGACTACATTAGAATATTGGTCGAAACCGGAGAAATCGATATTAATCAACGCGATGAGTCCGGAAGCCCCGCACTAGCATGGGCTGCAAGTGAGGGATTTGAAGATATCACTCGATACCTACTCCTGGTACCGGGCATCGAGAAGAATCTGCAAGACTTTGCTGGTCGTACACCAATATCCCATGCGGCAGGAGGTGGTTCCCTTGGTGTGCTTCGGCTCTTGATCGATGATCAGGACATCGATCCGGGAATCACAGACCATCAAGGCCGCTCACTGCAGGACTGGGCTCGACTCAATAATCGTGATGAGGCGGTCGAATTTCTCAACTGTGGCATGGATCTCAGAGATTGAGAAAATGGAAAATTCAAGATTGCGGCTGTGTGCAAAATGTGATGGAGTGAAAGTTCGACCAAATGGACGGAAATGGGAGGAGCCACTTCTGAGGGCACAGTATGTTCATTTTGGCGCATGAAAATTGCTGATTGACACTGAAACAAGGGAGGAAGCAGAGAATGGGAAGGCGAGAGCATGGATCATAGTACGATGAAGCCTGCGGGGAAGCTCGGCAGGTGCACAAGACGAAAGGTATCATGAATGAGCATGCGGCACACAAGGTTGACAATCACCACACAAAAGAGTGGCCGTGAACGACAAGACACTACAAGGAAGCACGTAAATTTAGTGAGCGCAGCCGCTGCAGGCCAATTTACCAGGCCGACTATTTTTGAACAGGTTTGGCGGGGAACAGCATTAGAATGGAGTGGAAATGCTCTGTTCGTAACACCTCCTACCGCTAAGGTATTCGGCTTGGTATTCGGGGTTTCGAGCCCTCTCATAGAAGTACCTGTGGAGCCAGTTGCGATCGCTTGAGTAGCTTGCTAACAGTGCAAAACTTTGTAAATGGACTCTTCAATCACTAACTAAGGCAACAGTTATGTGTAGTTATTCAATATAGGGTTCAACTCTCAGATGGCTCATCGGATCAGATCGGGGTCTGTACTAGGATAAATCCTGAAGTAGCAACAAGGCTTCGATCGAAGTGATTGAACATAAATTTGCTATGCTTAACTTACGGTAATTTTTAGAAATATATATATTATATACACCCCGAACTTATGATTGGGGATTGCCGTTTCCGTTCGGGAAAGGGAGCAAAGCCACTTTAGAGAGAGCAGCGAGGAAGCAAGGGGGAGCATCGAGGGAGCAAGGGAGAGCAGCGAGAGAGCAAGGGGGGCGCACTGGCGGTAGAATCCTAGATGCCGAGCCGATTGTATACACCCCGTCCATCATATAAACACACATAGTACTCAAATCACACCTCGCGGCATTCGTAGTCAAGATATCTATTAGACGGGTCGCAGAGCCGCGAGAGCAAGACTTCGGATCAGTTCAGCCTGTCCAGAATATCTCCTGGTGTGAGAAGATGATTGGGAAAGAAGAACAGAAGAGAAACGCGGAAGACAAGGGGAGAGGAAGAGAAATGAGAAAGGGGAAGAGATGATGATAGGACCTCACGAGATCTCGCACGCACCCCTTCGAGAGCTTGAGAGTGCTAGATATGCTTGGGGTTTACGAAGCTGCAGCGCTAATAGGTAAAATATTCCTGGCCGAGATTACTAACCACGCGGGTAGCAGTACTGTTCCCTGTTTTCAACAGTAGATAGAGTGATGAGTTGATATCTGAACATGTAGGTAGCTGAGTAGATAGCTGAGTTGATAGCTGAACAAGTAGATAGGCGAGTAAGGTAGATAGCGAAGTAGGTAGCTGAGCATGTAGGGTGGAAACTAGGTAGGAAGCTCGGTAGAAAGCATTGTTTGAAGCATTGTTTGACGTGTGTTATGCGCCCGATCGAAGCGTAATTTGAAGCATCTGGAAAGTTTGTCAGAGCGTTTGATAAAGCGTTTGATAAAGCGTTTGGTAGGGCGTTTGGTAGGAAGCTCGGTAGGAAGCTCGATAGAAAGCTCGATGGGAAGCTCGATGGGAAGTTTGGTATCGAGCCATAAAGGGTGCTTTCTATTGAGCTAATTAGCATGTGCTATGAAGCATGTATGAAGCATACTATGAAGTAGGCCATGAAGCGAATGACGCGTGTTTGAACACGTCACTTGAAGCATGTTTTGAAGCATGTTTTGAAGCGAGTAGGCTGACGAGTAGGCTAACGAGTAGGTAGGGTGGTAAGTAGGGTGGTGAGCATGTAGGGTGGCGAGTAGGGTGGTGAGCATGTAGGTAGGCGAGCATGTAGGGTGGTGAGCATGTAGGGTGGCGAGTAGGGTGGTGAGCATGTAGGTAGGCGAGCATGTAGGGTGGTGAGCATGTAGGGTGGCGAGTAGGGTGGTGAGCATGTAGAACGCGAAGGGCGAAGATGTTGTTAACCTGTTTAATGATGCTATTAGCCATCTAATTATCTATGCGCAAAGGTAAATGATGCAATTTACCAGCTATTAGATCTAACTACGAGGTTAATGGCGTAATTAAGTGGTGTTTGGTTGAACCTTTGATTTAATCAGCTGCCAACGGTGCCAACGGTGCCAACGTGGTGATTAGCTGCATGTGGTTGACTAATTAGCACTCGAGGATTTGCCGATGAATGATCACAGGGTTCTTCTTGGTGAATTGACAGTATCTGACGACGTCGATTATATAGTGAATGATTCATTGACTGAATAGGAGAAAGATTCTTACTGATATCAAAAGTTCTTGACCAGGTTTAACATGTTTTCGCTGTCCGCTTTGTAGACTCGTTGGATAAGTTTCAATACATTCAAGTCATCTTTCAGTTGCTGGTAGTATTCCGCGAAGTGTTCTATAGTGTGTGCCACAGCTTCGTCATATTTTGGAGAAGTCATAGGGCCGATGAGTCAGAATGGTTGGTTGTCGAAGACAAGGTGCAGGAAGGACGAAGGTGGAAGCGTGAGGAGATGGAAGAGGAAGAGGCGAGAGGCAGTGGGACACGAAAGACAGGACAAAGTGGGTGGCTGAGCCCAGCAGCCAGTTCTGTTGTCGTCGTAGAGGGACCAGTTCTGAGGGGGGAGAGGGGTACCATCATATAAATAAATAGCGTGTTGACCGCACGCAGGAGGAATAGTGACTGAATCGAAGCGTTTTGAGAAGGCCATGTCCAAGCAGGAACGGAAAAGAATTAGGGCTGTGGGATGCATGGGATCCTCGCGTTCAGAAGGCCGAGGCGAAAAGGCTGTCAAAAGCGACGTCCGAACCTGTCGAAAGCGGCAGCGCTTTGGTCGTCCTCCCGCTAATATTTATAAAGTTAGTAAAATCTTAAAATAATTACTCGTTTAATTAATATTTTATCTTACAACTTAATAGAACTAAGAGATAATATAATTATTAATTACTAAGGTATTTTTAATTATTTTGCAATATTTTTTGCAATCGTTATATATAAAATTTAATTCATTAAATTAGTTAATAATAATAATAATAAATTCATACACCCTTGTGACATCGGTTAGGCCGACCCATGGGGGACTCTATGCTATGTGTGTCGAGTGGACAAAACCCTCTGGGGTAGAAAACCACTCGCTATCTATACGGCTGCTTCACGCAGCCGAAACGGCAAGATTAAGACTATGTACCAAATTTGTTCGCGTTGACCGCACGTTAGAGAATGAGTGTTCTAGCCACTCTAAATTGCTCCAGAAGCTCCGTTTCCATCATCATCCTCGCTGCTGCCCTGAGGCCTTTCGTGGTCGCGACGATTATTCGGTAGTCCGAGGAGCCGGCGTCGCGTAGCATCCTCGATCGCAGGTGCGTCCAGTCCGGGCAGTGCATGAGTACATGCTTCGCTGTCTGGTGGCTTCGTCCGCATTCGCACCGCGGGCTATCCGTGCCCGGAACGTTCCTCGAGTGCAGATAGGCGTTAAGACCTATGCGTTCGGTTCTGATGTGGGTTGCGAGGGTGCTTTCAGCCTTCTGAAGGCCGTCACGCATCTTTACCGTCTTGTTGGATAGATGGGACCTTTGTGCTGGGGTTGCGTTGACGTCTGTTAAATTAGTTAAGTGAATTAACTTTCTCGAAGCAGCTTAAACATAATAATCAGATACAGGTAAAGTTCTTGAAATTATTCTGTTGATATTATTTGTTTTCCTAATTCTTCTGGAATGGCACTCTGGGCATCTCAATCTCTTCGACCGCGTCTTTCGGGTGATAGTGTTAGCTTGTCTAAAACGTTGGAGAGGCCACGCGGCCGGAAGGACGATGGAGTGGATGGGTCGCCTGATTTGGTGGGCGAGAGCGACCGGATCGTCTTTCTGATTGTCGTCCACACGTTCCCATTTCTTTTGAACATCATGGTGAGCTTGAGGTCATTTGCGCAATCTTCGACAGTTTTCTCAACCACTATTGAGCTCAATCAGTGAAAGGGCTTAGGGTTGAGCTTTTTGCTCCAACGAGGTGCTTACTCTTTTGTACTGCCTCAAGACGCCCTTGCATCTCCACCTCGGGCAGGCTGCTTTCCGCACAAGCTACGGCGAGATACCAAGTTGGTTTGTCGTAACGTCTGCTTGACCAGTAAGGCGGTGGGAGAAAGCCCATCTTAAGAATTGTTCCCTTGTAACTACAAGCAAGTTTGTAGACCGGAGATCCGACGTTTTCTTGCAGCCATTTGTCCTTGTCCCACCTCGACGCCTTTCCGAATTTTAGACCCAATCGATTCGCGAGTATCTCAGCTGTCTGTATGGCTCCGAAGCGGTACCCTAATATTTCCCAAACCCCAATCCACATATTCTCGGTCATGCTAGCTGGGTCTTTGATGCATGCATTGATGACCCCATGAGGTCCAATATTCTTTGCGAGGCTATCGCGACCTGGTAAGCTCTTCATATACGCAATCGCCTTGTACGAGTGGCCTTTTTCACAGCCCTCATACTCCCGCCAAAGTTCGAAGCCGCCATGATAGCAAGACCACTCTCTGGATGCCGCGCCTCCCAGTCATCTATTTCCTGCGCTGTCTTTGTACGGTCTTTCCTAAAATCAGGCAAGTCTCTTGCAGGTATGCTACGAAGCTCTTGCAGTCGTGTTCTATACGTCGATAATGGAATGCCGGTTCTGGCGTGGTATAGGTCAGTCCATTGATCGTTTTGCACAGTGAATTGAATTTCGTGATTATCTCCGAACCGAGGGTCTATCACATAGCATAGCTGGTGTTTGATGGCGCTGGCGAATTCTTCGGTGTTCATTGAGACCGCCTTGGGAGAAGTGTGTTCTGTGGGCTCCTCACTCGAAAGTACATTAAGAAGTGATGAGATGTAAAACGATCCGCAAGTTCGTCCCAAAGAATGCGTTTGCGGCCATGACTCGGACTCAGTCTCCGGTCCCGCACCGGCCATCACAATAGCCTTTCTTTTTCCTTCAAGATCCTGAAGTTGGGGTGTTATTGCCCACCCGCCCGAGAAGCAAGAAGTCAGGAGCAGACATAGTTGAACCCCTTCGTTCTCAGCGAGAATCTCGGCGACGGTTTTGACATGCAGAACAGGGCCATCTTTACCCAAGCCTCCAATATGCCAGCCGAAAGTCTCGTCTTCGCCGTGACAGAATACACAAAGAAGCACAGGCTTATTAGACTTTACCGCTTCAGCACATGTGCGCCGAAGATGCTCTAGAAATGTTGGTAGAAGGGCGTCTGCGTCTGTAATATGAAGCGTAGTTCTATCGGGCATTTTATTGCAGTCCAACACGACTTTTCTCGTTCCATATTGGTTGCCATGGGCGTACTCTCCATAGCGTGCCACGAGATCAGCTGGGTTCAGGCATGTAAACCAGGCTTGCGATCTTCCCAAGCCGGAGAAGAGGTAATTCAGCAAGTAAAAGTCCGAGAGCATCCACCCGTCTTCTCTGGGGTCGCAGGCGTGCGTATTCAAGTCAGGGTTAAAGTAGTCACTCACTCCACACAGCCCGATGATCAGTGTATCAGGTTGAACGTCCGGCAGATGTGAGCTCGCATCCAGGAATGATTCCATTTTGGAAGGACCAAATTGAAGTAGCAATATCAGAACTGAAGTCTGAGTAAGTTTTAGGGTATGATGAACGGGTCTTGAGGAATGGCAAGGAAAGAAGTTATACGTGCCTCGCACTAAGCTCTAAGTATTCGCTTATTTGAAGCTTAGTGAGGGGCACGAATAAGGGAAACTATATACCTATATATATTATATACACCCCGAACTTAGGATTGCTGATTACCGTTTTCGAGGAAGTACCGAGAGAGTAGGGGGGAGTACCGAGGGTGCGAGGGAGCAAGAGGGAGCACTATCCCTTTAGAACTAGCTGCTGTTTGCCTTCGGTTGATTTTTAAGGTTGACCCTAACCAGATGTGGTAAGGCTAGGTCAAAAAGGTTATCTTTTGTAAATAGAAACAGTGTCACGAGTGTCAACAAAGCCCCCTATTGTTCTTGCCCACCTCGATAATGCCTTCCTGCGACGTAGTACCTGCCTAATCTGCGTCCTATCACTGTTATAGACGATCGATTTGAGCCTATTCAGATACCTTCAAACGTCAGTTGAGTCAATATACCATGACCAGACCTCTCAAAGGCAGTTTCTAAAGCGAAAAAGAACGTCAATTGAGTCAGCAATTGAACGTTCAATGATACGTCTAGAAGATCATCAAATCTGCAAAAGAAAGAGCCCTGGGAACTGCCGTGGGTGCAAGGAGATAGGCTTAACAGCCAGGCCTAGAAAACGACAAATTCTCGGTGAAATTACACCAAATTTAGGTGGTAGCAAGCGGAGAAAGCGTTCTACCTTTGGCTGTAATATCTGTGATATCCCCCTATGTAGAAACGGTCCTTGTTGGGCTGCATATCACAATAGCATCTGAATAGCATCAATAAAATCAGTTCAGGGTGATATTCTAGGGTTCCTATTGGTGGACTAAGCGAATACGCTAAAAGTGGCCTCCCGACAGGCAGCCCGGCTATCTGCTCACGTTGGTTTCTGTCGAGGTTATTGCCTAACTGTCCCTCCAATGGAGAGATACGAGAAGGGCATGATTCGGATATGACAACCGGCTTTACTTACTCCAATGCAAAGTCTATCTCGCCAAGAATGAGATGAACAGTCCATTACATCACACCGGACATGGATCATCGTCAGTCAAAAAATATTGCTTCATCTGCTTCTTTAGCGACATGCTCAAAGCCCAAGCAGGTACATGATCAGCCATACACATATCAACCCATATCCAGTGACCATGCCATTCGAGTTGCAACGATTCAGCTAGGGGAATACGGCAGTCCACTGACAATCACATTGAGGGAGGTAGAACTCCCAAGGAAAGGAAATGGCTGGGCCGTCCCTGAATATCAAACGTTATCCTACGAATGGGGTCAGGATGGGCGTGACAGGCCGATATATTGTGATGGCAGAATTCTCCTGATCACTAGGAACTTGGAGGCGGCGCTTCAACGCCTTAGGTCGACTGATGAGCCACTGCTGATATGGATGGACTCTATCTGTATCGATCAAGACAATGTGGCAGAGCGTAGCCATCAAGTGAGCATGATGGCCCTGATCTACAAGTCGTCCCCAAGGGTCAACATGTGGCTTGGAGAAGAGAACGAAACCACGCAAGAGGGTATTTCGATGCTCGAATCATTAGATAAGCTTTATGATCAGCTGAAGAAAAGGCTCAAGAGTCGTAGGTCTTCCGAATCTTGGCTAGAAGACGACATCATGAGCATCAATTACCTAAGAAGTATCCTTGGAGATGAAGCAGGTATCGAGAATGAGAAACCAGAGCGTTGGGACGCCTTCAGAGACATCATGAGTAGATCATACTTCGAAAGAACGTGGATCGCTCAAGAAGTACTGCTTTCTTGGAAACGCCACGGTAATCATTGGAACCCATCGCTTCCCATGGCGTCTCCTCCGCAACGCAGCGCTCACAACCCAAAAATGTTTCTGCCTTCCAATAGATAGGGAGTCGCTTTCCTACTGGCGCCTTGTCGCCCTTGCCATATTCGTGGAGAGAATCTGGAAGGGCGTCGCTTTCACCATCATCGAGCTTCTTCAGCAACTCCACATGTCCCGCTGCCGCGATCCCAGAGATATGGTCTATGCCGTCCTCGGCATGATACAGTATCCACATGGCGCCATCAGCAAATCCCAGGCCGTCGCAACAGGACTGCCAATACCCGATTACACCAAGTCTATCGAGCAAGTATATCAAGACACCGCCGCAGCTATCATCACGTCGAATCAGGACCTAGCCCTCTTCTTCAACATCCAAGTGCCGCGCATGCGTAATATTTCTACCATGCCGACCTGGGCCATCGACTGGTCGCCCAGTCCGGAAGGCTGGTGGCATGCTAGCAACCCGAAGATAGAGCAAGTAGGGGCAATTAAACCTCTGAATGCATTTCAGAAGAATTCCTTCGTGAGACCGGTTCCTCATGGCACTGCTCCAATCTTCCCTGCGACAGACACAATGCCTATAAGCGTCGCAGGCCGCGTTCTTACAGCTCCTGGTCTTTCCCTCGGCGATGTAGTATGGACATCGAACCCGCTGCACGTCGACGGCTTTGTATTTTCGCTCGTGGAATTACAGTCTTCAGTCAACCAACGCTGTGGCAACAGTCTAATCGACAAATACATCACTGGCGAGCCAATGATCCAAGCTCTTTGCAAAACCATCCTTATGGGTACAAATGACACTGAAGCTAAGGGACGAGGCTACGAAACTTCAGGCCCCGGCGGCTGGACCCCCATGTTCGAATCATTCTTCGGTGTCTTGGTTTCCAACGACATGATGAAGCGCAGGAATGAGATGGAGGGTATCCCGGAAGACCTATTCAGGCTAATGTGCATCCAGCAGACTGGTGCGGGATTATTCTTGTCTGCTGCGAAGAGCGTGGGTAATCAAAGGGTATTTCAGACCGGGAAAGCGGGCCTTATGGGTATTGCGGCTCTAGATGTTAAGGAAGGTGATAGGGTCGTCTTGCTGAGGGGAGCTTATGCTCCGGTCGTGGTGAGGAGGGTGAAGGCCGAGACGAGGAAAGGGCGGAGTTCCTCTTGGGAGATCTTTTGTGAGGCTTATGTGCATGGGGCGATGGATGATGAGGATGAGGTCTTTCAGGACGGGTTGTGTGGGGATTGGGACACTTATGAGATCATGTGAATGAGGGTCATTAGTATATCTCAGCTTCGAGCTTGGATAGGGTCTCTTATGCTGGGCAAGCTATCGAGGCTGGAGCACTGACAATTCATCAAGTCAGTGTTGACTAGACGAAGCTTCTCTTGTATGCATTACATAAAGTATCCATAAATCATCAAGCTATTCTTAGTAGCCTTTCCCTCTCCTCGTCCGCAAGCTTCCCTTTACCACCTTCGCCATCGCATCCAGCACAAATGCCATAAAAGTCCCGCCTACCAATCCACCAGGTGTAAATACCAACCAACCCTCACCCATCAAAACTCGCTCGCCCAAAACTCCCACCCCAACACTCCAGGAGCACTTACGGGGATTGATCGAATCCGAAAGCACCGCTACTAGGAGTCATACCAGTCTCGGTCCCTTCGTAAATGCAAAATGCACCGAGATGACGGCTGTCACGACACACCGCCCAATATCTCTTATTGGCCAATTTCGTCGTCTGACTGGTCAAATAAGCAATATTGGGCTATGTGTCGACCACTTGGTAAATGACTAACTTATTGGTTTATGATAACCACACATTGACCATTACCTCGTTGCCGCTATTACTCATCGCATGCTATCCTCATATATGCATGTTACCGTCGCTATCGGTTTCAGCTGCAACTACAGGCCCCCAGGGGCCTATTATCTTATTGAACCCTCTGGTAGCTAAGTAAACTGCTGAGTACTTCATTCCCTAAGTGAGAATCCTTAAGATACCTTTATGCTCGCCAAGATAACCTGAAGATCTATATATGTACTATATACACCCCGAACTTAGGATGGGGGATTTCCGCTTTCTATCAGTAAAGGGAGCAGGGCTGCTTTAGAGGGAGCAGCGAAGGAGCACAAGGAAGCACGGGGAAGCATTGAGGGAGCAAATGAACGAAACAGGCTTTAGTGCGCGAGTATGGAGCGTCACGTGTTATTGAGTTTGAAGATTACTATATATATATATATTCCCCGAAGCTTGTGGCAACACGTGACAGCTTGCTAACTAAGGCGTCGCTGCTTTGCTCCCGCGCTAGCGACTATTCTGATCACCTGCTCGCCCGTTGCTCCCTCGTGCTCTCCCCTTCGCTCTCTTTGCTTCCTCATGCTCTCTTCTTGCTCGCTTTCAGCTCTCTCGATGCTTTCTCGTTGACTAGTTGTCGTTGTAAGTTGCTCTTCGATAACTTTAGATGACAACTGACAGAAAGTCATTATCGACTTCAGATTGCAAAGAGAAGTTATATATGACTTTCTGATATTTCATTTCATCATGTTATGTCTGCAATAAAACTTTGTTTACAGCTTGTCAGAAATCTCTCTTCTTTGAGAATATGAATCGACGTATGAAAGACATGTCTAATTCAATTAACTTCTTTGGAAAATTCTTTTCTCAAAGACTTGTCCAGATATTTCGTCATACCAAAAATCGAGCTACCAATAATATCATTAATAACGAGGTCAAATACCTATACAAAATGTATAGCACAATCTTCTTGGCCATTCTACTGGCAGGCTTCACACTCGCAGCCTCGAAAGCATTTCCTATAGTAGCCCCGACAGGCTACTGTCCCACAGTAAAGGTTACCTGGACTGCTAATGCAGGCCCAGTTTTCTACGATCTACCAGCCTTTGATTCCACGGCAGGAACGTGCCAGACTACCGACAAAACTGAATGTACCGTTGGAACTAGCACATCGGTCTCCAATGGCGTTACTATCACGGAAGGTGCATCGCTAACCTTAGACATGTATGTCTCCCTCCAACTTCTGTGACCATGTTAGACACAAGATCTCAAATTATACAAAATTTAGAGCGGAGGTTGGTTCGATCGCCTTCAGCCCGTCAGTCTCCTACAGCTATACGACTAGCACAGGCACAAGTGATGGGTTCGTCGCCCCTTCTCTGGCCAAAATCTTTTAACTTTACTAATGTTCTCATCCTACTCCGAGTGAGCTGCCCAATGGGAGACTACATCTGTGGTATCACCTCGTCTTCTCCCTACCAAATGGTCACAGGCGACAAGGCAACTTGCGGTGGCGGGGACTACCCGACTTGCGGCGGTTGTGTCCTTGACCACTACTCGATCAAAGTTCCCGCGTAGAACAAAGCTGTCAATTGGGCGGCTTGTATTGCGGCCGGTTCACCGAACCAGACTCCTATTGAGGGATTGGCTCCGTGCTGATCATGTGTATGTCGAGAAGCATTCCCACGGTCTGGGGAAGCTAGAGGTGGATTCGTTGTGGGGTATGAAACTGTGGGAGCATGAGATTCAAGGTGGTTAGAGGAGATAAGAGGTTTTTTCTGTCCAAGATCAGTGTTTGTATCATAGATTGTCAGATAGATTTCTTATGTTCAAACTGGATCATATGCAAGGATATACCATAAGGGGGAAATACAATCTCAGATTGAATCTTCAAAGATGCCGCAGGGGCACCTAAATGTCACATGTGAAGTCCTTCATCTCTAGTTTCCAAGTACGACCCAGCTTGACTTGGGGTATCAGCCGAATCGGCATGCAGGCGCATGGAAGGCGCTAGAGGATGGCACCACTGAGCACAGCCCCAAGGGGGAACCAGAGCATTGATAGGAGGCTTACCCTCCCATCGATGGCCATCATCCCGAAGGATTCTGGCCATAGCAGTGCATTTGCTGGCTTTTGTCCCACCCACCCACCCCTGTATTCTCTAGTCTTCGGCTCGAGGGAGTTCTTGGCACTCTGAGGCAGCTTCTGAAGCCAATTTTGGCTGGCGAAGCTGCTAAAGGTGGCCGAGTTTGCCCAACCCATAAAAGAAAGCTCTATAAAACATGTGCATGCCCAAGCACTCGATAGCCAGCCATCTTCCCCAATGGCCCCTCACAACACCCAATCCTCCCTTCCCCTCAGCATCCTGGACATCCATCATATCTCCCCAATGCCTGAATTCAACAAACCGCTAAACTTGACATGAACAAGAACCTGTAACGAATTTTGAGGAACAGAGAGCTGCTGCTCCCGAGGCCAGCGGCTTGCCCGTTGCCCGTTGCTCGGTCAATAGCCATCAATTAATTTGAATCTATTGTGATCAGGGGAAGAAAGGAATTCGTAAGAATACTTTCTACGCTATTCTACTTCATTTTTGTGACTTGCTGCTGGTTTTTTTTTTGCTGAAGCCAGGACCTCGGAGCTACTCGCGCATTGCTTTGTTTAACTTCGTCAAGATCTTGTTTTCATACAGTTGATGTGTTGCAAATTCGCCCAAGTCCTCCGTCAAGTCTTTGAACCTGAGGCACGCATCGATGACGTCGGTGAAGCTCTGACCGACTCTATGTGGAAGTTCTCTTCCAGCTCGTGCAAGAAGCTTCGTCTTAATCTTCCACGGATCAATCAACGCGGTGTTCAACTCTTCAAAACTCATTATTAATTTCCAATAGGCGATCTCGAGACAGATAATACCCTGTTACTGATGTCACTAGCGTTCCTGTGAAGATTCAAAAAGACAATCTTACCAATGCATACACATCATGGGCCTTTTCGAAGTTTATCATTGGCTTTCCCCACCGTTGCGGATGTCTATAAGCGTTGTTTTTTGGAGTGTAGTCAGTGTTCAATAGGGACTCTGCGTCCTCTGGCCTCGAACACTCAAAGCCAAACAGCCGGGGTTGTGTGAGGTCGATGTCTGTATATTCCGCAGAACCCGATTGTGGTCCGCTGCATCCTTGATCTAGAGCTCTCTTGAAGAAAAGGACGTTCTCGCTTTTCAGCTCCTTGTGAACCCACCCCACTTGGTGAAAATTTGACAGTGCAACAGCTAGTGTGTAAGCTAGCTGTATCCGCAATTCTAGAGGCACGCGCCTCTTTAAAGCATAGAATTTGCTCAATATGACCGGAGGTTCGTCCATGTTGCATCCTCCGTCCATGTCAAAGACTACTCCAAACGCTCTGCTACTGCGCTCCTGAATGTAGCCAACACAAGGTAATATGTTAAAACTCGTTCGCTTCGGGTGGGATAATTGCTGAACCATTCTCTCGAGCTGAAAGACTGTAGCTGGAGGAGCCTCTAGCGATTCCACAGAGATCGCTGTATATTGGCAAATTTCGACAAGAACTGGTTTCTCGGCGATCTGCCCGTACCGAAAACGTGGCTTTATACCTGCAGGCAGAAGGGGAACAAATTTGACTGCGCTTCGTGGGATTTCGGCGCTGTTCGGTATATGCGAAGTATCTAAAAGATACTGCCTCAGTGCTATAGCGTCCTCTGCGCCCACAGCTTCGACTACCTCGTCATTCGCAGCTTCGTCTAAATCAATGTTAGGATCAAGCAATATACCGCTTTCGACACTGTTAGAAACGTTCAAGATATTGTTTTTGATATCATTGACAGCAGATTCTGCAGCGTTCCCATGGAGAATAGTGTCGGCGCCACCATCGTCTTCACTCGCAAGGACTGCTGTTTTTGAAATAGCCTGGGATAGTCCGCGAATTCTTTGAAGAATCTCTATCTGGGCTAATTGGGACAGCCTTCCAAGAATGGAACCGGAGAATATTGCTTTTTGAGTCCTAAGATCCTCTATACTTCTTGCCTTAAGTATCAGGCCCTCGATTTCAACCTCTTGTATGCCTTTTGGTGGATAACTCTTAAGCCAATCCGCAATCTGCCTTCCTTGAGGGTCGTCGTCTAATGAGACCCTCAGGAACATGTAAGAGGTTGGCTTCTTCTTCCTAGCGTAACCTACTGGGGGAGGTGCTATAAGTGGTTGCAATATAATGCTGTGCTGGTCGTGCTCGGACAAATCGAATAGTACAGGAGTCTCTGCATGGCTAGTTATTCTGGTGCTGCTGCGTTGCTAGGAATAGATTGATATACCAGTCAGACCTAGCTCGATTTGATCACCCCAAAGATGTCTATGCAGCCATTTGATGTTGATGTGCTCCCCAGACTTCAAACGCTTTCTTATTTGCCGTATCAATACCGAGGTGAACGAGCGTGTTCCTGGTGCTGGTACCCTAGAGCCTGAACCGCAAGCTGCGAGCACCTCCATCCTCCCCTCTTTGGTGCCACGAGTCTTAAGAGCAGCATGGCAGCAATCCAAGATGACTAGTACATCACCTCCTGCAAGGTATAATGCTGGCTGGATTGGAAACCAATCGAGTGCTGGTCCCCCTTCTTCTTTTCTAACTCACTCAGCATTAGCATGAGTGTACCTTCAACTGAATGCTAAATCTCACGCTCTCCATTCGCTGTATCCAGCCGCAGACTTGTTATCAGCGTTGTCCGCATGACCTGCATAGTAAACGATTGTCAGGCTCCGTCTTTCAAGTGAGTGCTGTTTGATGAAGCCGACTAGTTCGTAATGGAGCTCTATTGCTGCATTGTCACTTGGAATTCTGTAAATTCGCGTCGTAAACTTGAAATCTTCTTGGAATAGACTCTGTAGTTTGAGAACTTCGGGCTCGACGTTTAGATCATCGTCAGCCCAAAGAAGCAGCAATGTATTCACCGTGTCGTAGTCTGAATGCGATGACCAGTAGTCTCGTGTTGTTTGCGCAAATTCATTCACATTTACTTCTTCTTGTGACATCTTGAGGTGATTTAGTTAGGCTTGATGAAGTGTAAATCTGATAATTGCATAAAAGTGTATCCTCTACAGTAGGAAGCTATCTACGTTTTGTGCCGCAATTGGCGCTAGCCCCAACTAGGCTAGCGGGCAGTGTAATGTCACTGCAACTACGGAGTACTATGTTCCTAATGGGAGCCAATACCCGTACACCCCCCTGGCTTACATGTACACCCCCCTTTGCTTACATGTACACCCCCTCGGGGAAACCTGAAATTTCCATTGCGCATCACTCAGTTACACACCAAATTTAGTAGGCAATTCAAGGGTTTACATATGATCCTGAGTAATTTCTCCATGACCTTCCCCACAGCCTTAAATTCGGTTAATCTAGCCTAGTAAACCCACACATCAGACTTGTTGTAAACCTTCCTTCTGACACTCATCATCGCCATCGCCATTGTCAGAGGCGTTAGACGTCAGCAAGAGTTCGAGGGTTCTACACAAAGAGAGTTCTCACAGTATGAACAGGTACTGATGGAGGCGGAACAACAAGGGCTACAGCAGGGGGTGAAGCAGGGGCGGGGTCGGGGTCGGGGTCGGGGTCGAGGTCGAGGTCTCACACGGGCAAGAGGTGAAGGGCAGCGAGGTGGACGTGCTGCCACAACCCCTTCCATCCAAACGGATGCAGGCCTGTTTGCAGCGTTTCATATGTAGCGAAGAAGGTGCTGAAATAGCGATATTGAAGCTCTTTTAAACAGTGCAAAATTACTATGGAGAAATTGCTCAGGATCATATGTAAACCCTTGAATTGCCTACTAAATTTGGTGTGTAACTGAGTGATGCGCAATGGAAATTTCAGGTTTCCCCGAGGGGGTGTACATGTAAGCCAGGGGGGTGTACGGGTATTGGCTCCCTTCCTAATTAGAAACTATGTTCCTAATTGGACGACTACTCCTCCTGCTCCTACTATTGCTCCTACTGCAGTTCCTATTGCTTCAACAAGGCTGATAACCCACGTTGAGTTCGAGTATTCTGATAGGACCAGCTGTGGAGTGTTTAGTAATCTTGATAGCTGCGTTTAAATTTGCGAGCCTTGTTCAACCAGCCTGAGCTGTTTGATCGCGCAAACTCATACCAAACACTCAAGCAAAGCAAAGTCGCTATGGATGCAACTAATCGAGGACGCACTAATCCCTCAGGAAATGATGATCCCAGTGACAGCGAGGACGATTTGAGCGTAATTACTCCGCTTGAACACATTTCACCTTAATGGCAGCTAATATAGAATAAAATAGTACCTCAACCATTTCTCAGCGTCAGCCAGTGGGAAGTTTCGCTCAAGAGCTTTGGAATACAAAACCCAGGCGCAAGTAGGTTTATGTAGTTCTTCTCAGCCTGGGAGTAGTATTATATTGACAGATGCGTTATTCAAACAGTTTCCCACTGCCCCGCTTTATCAGATTAACGAGGAGGTTTATCTTATGGTCGCTGGTCAGTCACAGCCAACAGGGCCATATTTGATCTCAGCTGTTCTTGCCAGCCAGCGATATTCGATAAAGCGCAAGGATAACGGAGAGCAACTCCCACAGTCCATCAAAGAGGAGGATCTCGTTGTTCGAGTGTCTTAGCAGAAACCCCAGATACTGAAGTTAGACTAGAGGCTTCTGATTGGCCATGGGCACTGTTGACTGTGGGCGATCACCGAATCTTGGAAACATCAGCCCTTCAAAGACCTCATACTTGAATACATTATACTCAGATAAACCTCTTCTTTAACGACCGTTCACGGTCTAATTCATCTAAGCGTCGTAAGTTCTAGATAGAGTGTTAGTCCATCCTCCAAAATGCACTTTGCCCCTCGCAAGCCTTGTAAGTTGCTTTCAGTAGTGTATAGAAAGATGAAGACCTGATGTGCCCGAGTGCCGCAATTACCTACCTTCGACCAGGCAGAATGCTTCGCCAGCTGCTCAACTACAAGTGAGCAAGTCCCAGCAAAATACCTTTATACCTTACATAACGCTAGCCTCACACAGTTGAGAACTATCGACCTGGGTACCCAAGGCTGAGCGCCTTTCTACACAGTGACAAGGAATTCACTATCTTTCGAAGATTCGGAAACCTACATGCTCGAATCTTATTACATAAACAAGATAACCTTATAGAATTGGAACAAAGATTGAATGCCTTGGACAACAACGAAGTCAACGCTTTTTTTTTGAACTCGCGAAGATCTGATGGGAATGCCGAGAGGCACACTCTGCTTGTAGAGCTGGAGTCTAAGCTAGCAGAATATGGTAGGATAACCTTCGATCACAGGTTGAATTTTTCTCCCATGTTCATAGGACCATCAGACTCCATGCTCGAAAGTTATTTCCGACAGATTGAGCGGCCTCGACCGCAAGAGCGAAGTGTAAAAAGCGTGCTTCGATGGCTAAAGGGTAACAAGCCTTTGGTCGTGGAGGAATCAAGTTTCCTCAATACTCGTGATGATTTAACGAGCCCTGCCAAAGCCGCTACTCGCTCGAGCATCGAAACCTTTGTTGAGAGCTGTGCGGTGTTCTTGCACAATTTTGGAATCCGAAGTGTATGATATATCTCCTAATTCTGCTTTTTCGGAATGATTTCGTACCCATGAACTCTGACTGACATCCTCTAGATTTTCACTACAACTATTGGTAGCCTCCTACGAGTTGGGAATCCTTACAAACCTGACTAAAAATTAGGAAGACTCTAAGAGATCCACCGATAGACACTTGATCTACATCACAGCCGATCGAGTAGTAATGGTGGCTAGGCTGTTGACGAGTTTCTTCGCCGTCATGCTGTTGACCCTGCCAATAGTCGTGCTGTTCAACCTAGACTCGATTTCGACTCGACTGGGAGTGATTGTTCTATGCGCCTCGTTCTTCGCGCTCTTCATATCTTTGCTGAGTCAAGCTCGGCTCATTGAAGTGTTCTCTGCAACAGCAGCGTAAGCATCAGCATCTGTCCCTAACCTTTCCAAGCATTCCTTGGATTTGCTCCCTAACACAATCTGAGTTGATAGATACTGTGCGGCCCTTGTTGTTTTCGTTGGAAGTCTTCCTTAGCCATCGATTGGATGGCACAGAGGACATCTTGTCTGGGTGAAGCGTGAGGGGGTGTCGTTAAATGCTAAAGCAGTGCTGGAGTAGACTATCAGGGGAACCCCGGGCAAGGTGAAAGTTGGTCCACATTACGTGCGTCAGTGATTGTTGAGGAACCGATTTCGAGCTGTTTATAAAAACGAATACCGTAATACTACAGTTATCGGGCATTCATGAATTCAAAACAGAGACATGGCTAAAACTCAATGGGTGACTTAACAGATTGTATAACGCGGGCAGCTTTGAGCAAAATTACAGAAGTTAATCTCTTCGAACTCCCAATAAATCCACCGCTCATAGCCTGCTTAGATACTGCAGCACCATACCTAATTTCTGGACATCTACGGGCTATCATTGTGCACATTCGCATCCTCCAAAATTCTTTTGGTCTCTTGTAAGTATGTCTTGTATGCACGAACAGCCTCTGGTCCTTTGTCCAGTATGCGCTTATGCTCCAAATGATGGAGGCCACTAGATTGGACTTCGTCCAAGGTTTTTACCACAAGTTTTAGCGGCGTTATACCGTGGCCATCGCCTAGGGTAGGATCTGCGCCGTAACTTAGAAGAGCATCTACGGCATTGTAGTCACCAAAATGAGCTGCTTTGTGTAATGCAGTCCATCCAAAGCTATCGGTAGTGTGGATTATTGCCTTAGATCGAAGTTTGCAGTGAGTTGCTAATAAATGCCGTAGTGTTGCATCTGGAAACTTCTTTCCATATACAGCCGCATGTAGTACCGTGTAATTTCCCGGCGAAAATCTAACCTCGGCTCCTGCGTCTAGAAGAACGTCTGCAGCTCCGGTCTGGCCAAAAATAGCAGCGAGCTCCAAGGGAGTGCTACCGACCTTATTCTCGCATTCGACGTTGGCTTGTTTCCGAATCAATATGGACAATGTTTCCGTTGCGCCAAAGATAGCGGCAAGATGTAGAGCTGTCATATCGTGCGCGTTCTTCATATCGACCTTGAAATTTGGGCTGTTGCTGATGGTTTCCGCCATTCCGGGAGCCTCCAAGATGGCAACAGTATGAATTGCATTGTTTCCAGTCGAGTCTGGCTCATTTATGTCAAGAACACGAGGCACAACTAAGGCTAGATTTGCCACATCATACGGACGTATATGGGCGGATCTTGTAATCGAGAGAGCTGCATTAGACCCGTTGTGGAGTCGTGTGGGATCAGCACCCGCAGCAAGTAGTTCCTCAACGACGTATCGCTCACAACAATTACTCAAAGCTGCCATAAGTGAGTCGTAGCCCCCAGAGACCCTTTCGTGGAGATCACGACCGTCAGAATTTAGGATACGTAACACCTCTTTCAAGGCATCTCTATAGCCTTCTCCGTGAACAATATATCTAGAGAGCGGAATGCATTCCCATCCAATAAACCGAGACGCAAGATGTCCTCTGTCCAAGTAATGGGAAGCCTGATAGTGAGTACTAGCACCCGAATCCAGCAACGTCTGGATGATTTCAGGAAGATGGAACATTACTGCAACATCAAGAGCGCTGATGTTTTTCAGACCGGATAAAGGCGCCTTATCATGAAGGCGCTGATGATCGCTCCAACGAACATTGACGTCTGCACCTAGTTGGACGAGAAGCTGCACAAGTTTAAGATTCCGGGTGCGAACTGCCCAGTGCAAGGGGGATCCAAAGAGCTGGAGACAATGCTCTGGGAAATATAGAACTCCATCTCTTGCAGTGCACATTCGATTGATATATTCTCTACAGGGTCCGTCTTGGTTTTCCGATGACCCATAGACAAGAACGCGAGCTAGTTTTTCAGCTTCCTGGTCCTCAAACATAATCAACCAATGAAACGGATTTGGTCCTTCTTCTTCGAGAATGAACTTTTCGCAATATCTGCAGATTTGCATTGCAACGTTGAAAAGACCGCGTTTACAGGCAAGGCAGAGAGCAGCGGAGATCTCCTTATCATCAAATTTCCACTTACGCAGAGCATGGGCCGTGAGAGATGGTATCCCACTTCTAACAACGTCCGCTAATGCGAGTCTGTTGACTCTAGGGCTCTGATTCATCCACAGACTACTCTTCTTTGTGGCGTATTGTTGATACGTTCGAATCCTGGTGGCGAAATAGTTTTCTCCAGTCGCGGATTCTTCAATTGCTCTGTCAATCTCTGTTTGAAATCCAAAGTCTACAGCTTCTTTATTCTCTCCGTGTCCTAAAGCAGAAACGACACGCCTGTAGATAGCCTTAGTGGTGGCATTCCCAGGAAGGCTCAAGGTTAGGAATCGTAGCATGGTTTTGTTGTCAGGTGGAACGCCGAATCCTGTATGGTAGCACATGGCGAGCTGCAAACACGCTTCCCAGCATTTGAGTTGAGCCCCTGGAGCCATGAATGGCTTTGGTTGGCCTTCTTGTTGTAAATTTTTGAAAATTTCAACCCGTATCGGCCAACATAGCTCCGTCATCGACATCTAATGCTGGAAGTTAGTCCAATGAAATCAAATTACAATTTCCCCTATACTTGCCTGAAATATATCCAAACTTGATGGACGGAACTGCGAGGGTCTTGCAGGAGGTGGCTTCACAATCGTAGAGACTGAACGCTCTGAGCTGCTGGTTGCTGAATCTGGTACATGGGCAAACATATCTTTACTTGTCTTCGCCATCACAAGAGAGTTGGCCTCAGATGCTATACGAGTGCTCATTACCTCATTGAGATCTCTCAGGAGATAATTGTTCACACCTGGTTCACCTGCTATAGAAGGCTTCACAGCATGTGTTCTTGGCAATGGATAGCTCAGCACCGGTCGTTGTATCCTTAGAAAGTTATTTCCCTTCATGGAAGAAACATCAAGTTACTTACTCTGTTCCTTGAGCTAAGAGTTCTATGATCCGTAACATATCCGATCGCCGAGAAGCAAGATCCCTCAACGTGAGATTAAAGGTTTGCAAGATCGCCATCTTCACCGAATTCTGATTAGTACCCTCGAAAAGCCGCTCGCAAAATTCCACCGCCCGCCGTAACAGACCATCTTCCTCGTCTATGCAAACTCTATCTAAGAACTGTGTGTCAGATTCCCCAGACATCCGCCAATCAATTTCAATATATGCACGACCATGATTCATGATTTCCCAAAGGGTGATGCCAAACGAATAGACATCCGCGGCGTAAAAATGTTCTAGCTTAAATGCTTTTTCTATTTTGTATCTTCCACGCCCTTCTTGTTCGGGGGCATTGTAAAGTGCCGTACCACCATATGTAACCAACTGACTCTCATCAAGCTCGAATATGGAGCTGCCGAAATCAGCAAGCTTTGCTATCAGCGAACGCCGGGGTCCCTGACCACTTGCATTATAGGCGAGAATGTTCTTAGTTTTGATGTCTCCATGTATGATCTTGCTGTTGTGGAGAGCTTTCAAGCCTAGAGCCACGTCTAGCGCAAGCTCTCTGAGCTCGGCGAGGTCAAGCTTCATCCTGGGCTTGATCCTGTTCAAGTATTGTATAAGTGTGCCATCTATTGAGTAATCTACCACAAGATATGGACGCATGCCGTAGACGTCATTAGTCCAGCCGTATCCGATAAGATGTATTATGTTATCATGGTCTCTCAAGCTAGGATGAGTCAAAACTCGTAGCTCACGGATGACACTGTCATATTGTCTCCGTAGTTGGCTTGGAGCCTTTCCAGCCACAATAATCAGCTTGACTGCGACATAATGTTCAGAAGTACTGATCTGGTCTTCAGAGCTTGATAAAGTTGCCCGCCTAACCTCGAAACTGCTTCCTTTCCCAATTTTCTTGTCAAACTTCAAATTTGATGAATCTACCAAAGGAAGGTCATTTCCAACGGCAGCCAAAAGTGAGATCAGGTTAGAGGGGTGTTCCAAAGAATGCACATCGCTCGACTGCTCGGCTGCTTCTCGGTTAGTCTCATGGCTATGAGACCATAATGAAGACATGACGATAACACTCAATCTAAGCGCGCAGTAAGCCTAAAATATTCAATTATACACTCAATCGAGGTCATGTTTAAGCTGTAGCTAGTTGTGTGATACAGCTAAGGGGGACAAACCTAAATCGACAGTAACTTGAGTGAAAGATTCTGAGATCCTTTATGATCAGCCTGACGAACGAATTGCTTGAACTCCAGCTTCCATACTAAGTAAAGTAAGACTCTAAACGTGCAGGTACACATCGGCAAGCCTTGCGAGACTCTTTGATTGTCGAAAAGATGAGGCTCCGTGAGATTCGTAACGAAGTGTTGAATGGCAACTTGAAACTCTGCAGCTGATGTTGCTAACGCAACTAGCTCGATAACTTCATCAAATGCTTACGACTATAGAAAGGAGTACAACGGTACTCGTTGACTCTGATCAAGGTTAAACTACACAAAGAATCAGTAAGACCTTTACATCGTGCTGACACTATTGTTTCGCATCTTGGAAGTGGAGTTGGGCAAACCGGAGGAAAGCGACCACTCAAGACAATAAGGCATCTTGGGGTTATGTTTAGTGCCAACTCCAAAAGACAACCAGCCGAGTGGCAGTACTCGTATTTATGGCTCAGTCGCGCAAAAATCGCGGCATGGTCGCCAACTGAAAATCCTACTATTGGTTCCTACGAATCTATAATGTACTGGAATAGCGGCTTATTCTGATCGTTGGTTGCCAAGGGTTCCACCACGTGACCCAACATCAAAACTTTTTCGACCCCGCACTATGTTTTTTCGCTGCGTTGACCCGTGCAAGTCGTTTTTTCCCGTTTAAACTGCCATCATTTCTTTTTCTTTCGCCTCAACTACCATCCTGATTTTTACGGTTCATTGAAGTCGTTGTACGTACATCAGGTGACCGAAAATCACCTGATCGACGATTGAAATTTTCTTGACCTGTTTATCTGTTTACCCGTACATATCTGCATCTGTCATTACCTTCATTGTACGCGTATATCTCAATCTTTATCTTTTTTTACGATCGTTTTTCATGTCTCAACGCATCTGTACACGCTGTGCTCATAATCGTTCGCTCGATCAATTTGTTGAACCTAATTCTGCGCGTGTATTAGCTCTTTGTTTATCTTGTCGTGTACATTCTGTGCAGACTTGAACTGTTATTGACTAATGATACACAGACAAAGAAACGACGACGACGATCATTACAGAATATTGATTCTAATGTTGTTCTCAATCTCACGCGTCAATCAAAACGAACTCGAATCATTTCTGCACTATCGACGCGATCTCTTTCATCATCTCTACTACAATCTTTATCTTCTTCGCCTTCTTCACGTATTCGTTCTGTTCGATCTCGACCCTCTTTCGCTGTCATTTCATCGTTGCATACAGCTTCTTTGTCGATCTTTATAAATTTCTTAGACTCTATACAGTCTTCTCGACGAACAATATCTGCTTCTCGCTCAACTAACATTTCTCGCAATGCTTATCGAGAGCTCATAGTCAATTATCGAGACGATGAACATACTTTAGAACTCTTTACGAAACGTTGTTTACACTGTACAGCATTACACTGAAAGTTCGAATCTGTTCTCGATTTATATTCATATATCATCTGTTGTTCTAAAGATGACGAACTGCTCGATTCTTTACCAGATTCTTCGTCTTTGATTAAAAGTCTTTTCGAAGATGATACAGCTCAGTCAAAACATTTTCTAAATCACATTCGAGATTACAATCATGCATTGATCTTTACGTCTTGCATGTACACTGCGAACAAACGTCTTGCACATCAACGTGAAATTAAAGCATTTATCGTACATGATGAGTTGTATCATCTGCAGAAATCTTTACATTCGTCTGTTCAAGAATTATCGTGCTTTGCACAGCTTTACTTTCACGATTCTGCTCAGACGATCACTATGCGCTTGACTCAAAGTTTCGCTCTTCACGAAAGTCTTTTAAGACAGCTGAACGAGATGATACAAGCATGTGAAAATTCGTTTATTGACATGTACAAGTCTGCACGAGAACTGCTTGAGGCTGCTCGACAGAGTACGAACTCTATGCGTGTTATTCTAAACTCGCAGCTTAAGTTGATAGTAGAACGTGACTTTGATCAACGACGTACGACTTTACTTACGATCAATGAAGTTGCTGTGTTTATTTCAGATGAGTATAACGAGATTGAACATCGAGATATTGTTGTTGCGAAGCGTACAGCTGTCGATGAAGAATCGCGATTTCATCGTATCAGTCATGATAACGTCGCATACTTTTCTTTACATTATGTACTATTCTTTTCTGAAGGTAAATCGAGTTGACACTGAGCACTTCGATTGCGTAACGATGATCACTCACGTATAAAGACTCGTTACAGTCGACGTGCATGATTGTGATATCATCTCTTCGAAAGATCAGGTCAGTACTCTGTTGTACAGAGAGATCGACGATTGTTTCAGCAGTATATTGTTGATTGTTTTGCGATTGTTAATCAGAGTCAGTTGAAATTCTTTCGTCATAATCAGAAAACTATTCGCGCAGATATTTACAAAGATTTCGCAGATGCAATTACTCGAAAAGACGATGACTTGAAGCTTATAGATTGTTGAATGATTCTGTCATCAAGCTACACTGAAGAAGACAGATGAATGCAGCAGCTTTATCAGAATTTCATGATCATTGCTCGTCATTTCGAAAAGTCTATCATGTTTGTAACGTGTACTGCAAACTTGCACTGACCTGACATTATAGTCGCACTTGAATCGAATCAGAGAGTCGAGAATCAATCAGATATAGTCACGCGAGTCTTTCATGAGAAGGTAAAGACTTTATTGCAGAATCTTAAAATTCAGTACGATCGATATCTTGGCATCGTATGAACTATTGAGTATCAGAAACGCGATTTACCTCATATACATATCTTACTGTTTCTGCATCGAGAGAATAACTTTCTTGAACGAGCTTGCGTGAATGAACTGATCTGTGCAAAGCTTTCGAATCTCACTGTCGATCTGAATGAATCTTTACGACGTATTGTCGAGAGTCAAATGACACATGATTCTTGCAACGTTTGAAATTCTTCTGCGTCATGCATGAAAGATAATTCGAAAGATTCTGAACGAGTCTGTGAAAAGAAGTTTTCAAAGTCGTATCAAATCGAAATCATAATTCAGATCGACGATTATTCTCTGTACAGAAGACGTCAGAACGATCGTATCTGAATGAAACGTGTGAACGATAGAGATGTTCATCTGAATAACACATGAGTGATGTCGTACAATCTCTATCTGACTCGCAAATATAGTGCACATATTAATGTTGAAATCTGCGATTCTGTACAGATCATCAAGTTTATTCACAAATACGTGTACAAAGAAGAAGATCGAACAATCATGAAGTTAAAGAACAACTTGAACAAGATCACGTGTCACTTGAACGATCGTTATATCTCTTCGAATCAGACTGCGTGAAATCTGTTCAAGTTTCGCAGTCATATCGAGAATTCTTTCATTACGCGTTTGATCGTGCATCTTTCTGATAAGCAATCGATGTATTTTTCGAAGAATGTCACAGCGAAACAGATACAAATCATTCTGAACGAGGTTGAAACGACGCTTACTGCGTGATTTCGATATAATCAACAACATTCGAATGAACGTGCGCTTCTGTATCAAGAGTTTTCGACTCATTACGTCTATCAGTCGAAAAGAGAACAACGACGCTGAACGTTGAGACAACGAGATACGACAATTGATCGTATGTATTATTTCACCTTGATGCAGAGAGAAAAACATTATCTACAACTTCTTTTAACGACTGTACGAGACGCTCAAAGCTTTGATGATATACGCACTGTTGACGAAGTACTGCATCTCACTTATCGCTTCGTCTGTACTGCTCTGCGTTTGCTTGAAGATGATGACGAGTGAGTTAGTTGTTTCATCAAAGTCGTACATTTCTCTACGAATTCATCTTTACAAAGTCTGTTCGTGATCGCTCTGATGCACAGTGATCTTGCAGATTCATGTGCATTATGAAACAGGTTTCGTGTTGATCTCTGCGATGATTTACCTCGTCGTATGCATGAATTTTCTTTCATATCAATTGATTTCGAGAATTCACATCTCGATTATGAGTTATATCTGATTGCAAAGACGCTGCAACGACATGATAAGACTCTTGCAGATTTCAGTCTGTCTGCATCGATCTTGAATTGATTCAATAATATTATTTCTTTCCTGATTTTCGCAGAGCTTGAGTATGATCAGATTGAACAGATCAGATTATGAGATGCAAAGATTGCTCAATTAAATGAGAAACAGCATCAAGTCTTGAACAGTATCGTTTCAGTCGTTACAGAGTCGCTCAAGACTGCACATTTTTTCATTCACGACTCTGCAGACATCGAAAAGACATTTCTATATGAGTGTCTGTGTCATCACTTTCGAGCGCAGACAAAGATCGTTCTGTGCGTGATCTCTACGAGCATTGCAGCTCAGTTACTGCTCGATGAAAGAACATCACATTTTCGTTTCAAGATTTCTATCATTTGTCATGATACATTGATCTGTTTTATCACTGCACGCTTAGAGCTTGTCAATTTACTGAAACGTACGATCTTGATCATATAAAATGAGGTTTCTATGCAACACAAGCACAACTTCACGATCATCAATGCATCTTTGTGCAACATTCTGCAGTTCAGCGATGTATTTGATAAAATATCTGCAATTCTTGATGAAAACTTTGCACAAATCACTTTCGTGATTTCACGAGAAAATCGATCAGCGCAGATCAATGTCAGCATTCGCAGCTTTTGAATCTGAAATCATTTAACTGTGCTGAAACTGCATCAAAACATGCGAATTCAATCGAGTCTGAACAATCAGCAATTTGTCAAGTGAATCGATCGTATGTCATATGATTTCGATTTATATGATGTCAGATCTTTATTATTCATGATCATTAATCATTATGAAACATCGCGATCGTTTATTCATCATGTATATTCTTCGCACAATCTTACACAAGCTCATACATCTTCGAATTTCTTCAGAGGCAGAGCTATACTGTGTTCTCACAACGACTTCGTTAATCTGTTGAATCGACAGATCATGAACGGCTTTCTCGAATCTGCACGACTGTTCACATTGATTGATACGATTAAAAACAATGACGTCGAGAAGACTGAGAATATCAGTACGAAGTATTTGCAGACTCTTGAATCCTCTGAATTTCTCTTATCGCAGATGTATCTCAAGATAGAGACTTCGATTATGTTACTACGTAATCTGCATTCACATGAGAGAATGTGTAACGACACTCGATTGATTATTACACATCTGCATCGAGACTGTATTGAAGATCGCATCTTGAGAAGTGAGTTTGACGAAGGCATACGATTGATTTCGAGAATTAAGTTAATCAGTAAGAAAGACGACTATTCATGAGTTTTATCGCGCAAGCAGTTTTCTATTCGTCTCTGCTTCGCAATGATTATTAACAAGTCGCAAGAGCAATCGCTGTCGATTGTAGACATAGATCTTTCTTTATTCTGTTTCAGTCATGAACAATTATATGTTGCATTGTTCAGAGTCACAGATGTACGAAGATTATTGATTCTGTTTCATCTCTTTAAGAATCAGTGTACTAATAACGTAGTTTATTCAGAGATTTTGTTATTATAAGTGTGATTGAACTGTAGTTTTCATTTCTGTATAATGTATTAAATCACTGTTACGTTGAATTCATCTTTTTACAGCTCAGCACTAATGACATTACATCACAGCACAAGTAATTACAAGTCTGTATGATCTTTGCATCGAGCTTTTTGACTAACTACAGATCTTTACTGACTAGCTACTGCTGCGCACAGCAACAACATGTTCTGTCACAGATTTGTATTGAATTGAAATTCATCACACTATCTTGCATCTAGACGTTATCATCTGCACAGACTCTTACTTCTCTTCATTGATGTGATACTTCTCTTTAAGGCTTGCGAACAGAGATTTCACGAATCGAAAAGCTAATGCGATGATCTTTGCTTGATTCGTAAGAATATTGAACATATCGAAAAGTTGCCTGAACAGATCGAAGATCGTGTTGAATTCGTCTGCTGAGTCTATTTCTGAAGCTTTGCGCTTCTTCACGAGAGCTGTACAGATTAGTAAAGTCTTTTCACTATTGATATCAGTTCTTACTGTTGAATTCAAATTCTGCACATACTACTTTCTTGTCTTTATTCTTGACGAGCTTTGAAGTACGTTTATGTTCAACTTTGATCTGATTTGTACAGATCAGCACATTATCAAAACTTATCTGTACAAAAGTTGTACATACTCAACATCAAACTGCATCGACTTACTTCTTCCTCTGAGATCAGGCAGCTCGCGCACATCTCTTCAAAAAGCTTTGCAGAGAATCTACAGCTTCGAAACATGCTCGAGTCATTTTTGCAGATTCTGCATGCATCTAGATCTCTATGAAACAGTTTTGCACGACTCTGAAGAATGATTCTCTGTATTATGTATTCACGCTTGAAGTTCTGTACAGATTAACAATATTCAGCGCATACTCATATAAATCTGTACATACAAAGAATTTCACCCCTTTGCTGATTCAGTTATGACGAAACTCGATATCGCGTAACAAGAGCTGTGCAGCTACGCGCAGTGTCTTACGAGAGCAGGCAGATTTTCGACAGCGCTTCTCTGTCAGTACTAATACCTCATGTTTCTCTTTCATATTGAGCGATTCAGTTGTTGTATCGACGTGTTCAACAAGTTCGTATGAATCTGCATCAGTTTCAAAGAGTATTTCTATCTCGAAATCATCATTGAGAATTATTGCAAAGTTATACAGTTTTTGTTAGGGACCTGCCTAGAGCGAGTCAGATAGGAATGTCATTTAACTAGAAGATAAATGCTAAGGAAGAAAGATAGCTACGAGAAAGAAGCTGACTACATATGTGTGTTTCTCAGCCGACGCTAGGCCCAATAGGGACTAGTCAAGGTGACGGAGCGAGAATAGGCCTGGTAAGACTAGAAGGCTGAGCCTGGCAAGGCTAGAATCGTGACATTATCTTTCTTCTTCGACGATTCATGTTCGCATGAATGTATTTTCTGCTCGGCTCGATTGACTGCTCAATCATAATTTCACAGGCTCAGGCCTGTTAAATCGTGATTGATTAAATTGTCGATTAGCGCGATTTGTTCGGGTATCGAATATGAAAATCGTCAACGATCTTCTGAGCGTTTATAAATTCGTCGTCATCAGCGTTGTATCAATTGAGATCATTGTCATAGTCATTTCATTTGATTCTATACTGAAGTCGTCTTCGATATCGACGAGAATTCAATATATCATCGATTTCTCACTCGTCTTCGTCGTTTATCACTATTGAATCTGAGGATTCATTCTTTTGATCAGGCAAGAGATCGTCGACGACAGAGCGAAGCAGATCAGAATGAAATACATCATGAACATGCATAGACTCTGATAATTTCAGTTTATATGAAGAGTCGACAAGATCTAGATTGGTGAAAGAATCGAGCATTTTGTCATCTAGCTTCTTGAAAAATCTCGCTGTAACGATGTTTCTTTCATTCAGAAACATCTTTGATTCGATCTTGTAATCAACTTCTTTTCTATGCTTATTGACTTGTTTCATCATTTGTTTTCGTGTTTTGACTAGCGACTCGCGAGCAAACTTCAGTGTTTTGTTCATATTTTCAGATATATTCTCGACTTTAGTCGTCTGCAAGCGTTCACGAGAACTTTCATATTCGATGACATTGAGTTCAAAGCTCATACGAGAATGAAAGTCTTTGTTTAGAAAGAAAGAGATCGAGAAGATGACTGAGAACAGAGCATTATTGTCGACGAACTCGATCATGAATAGTAGCTTAGCTCAGTCATTCTGC
>JAABUI010000387.1_pt1 | contig 36225 bp, 24 predicted proteins | sample 5559111 | NCBI WGS metagenome assembly JAABUI01 (sample SAMN10711870, study PRJNA513365) | rock metagenome | isolation source: Antarctica rocks | place: Antarctica: Victoria Land, Buttleship Promontory | reverse complement strand
GGTTTTTAATCGATTAACAAACCAAAAAAAAAAAAAAAAAAAAAAAAACACAGATTAGAAGCAATTATACAGAATTGAGCAAAAGTTAACAAAGATTAGAACAGATTTGCAGAACAAAAGCAATTTTGATGACCGTGATATATTAAAGCATATGATATCTCAAATCAATTGACAAGTTATAGAACACACTTATATATATGATCAAAATAAATCATCATACAATTGAAAAGTCTCAAAGATGACTGTGTTACAAGTTGAAATTTGAAATTTGAAATTTTTCATACCAGCGCAAACGATTATTTATCTTTGACTAAACATATATCATTCACATTTGACACAATAGAAGCGATTTATTGCAGATCTTGTCATGATAGTACTTTGCAAATTAAAAAATATGACTATATTGATTCGAAAGCATATTAATTCATCGCTTTGCTTGATATTATGAGCAAAGCTTTGAAGTCAATCATGACAGACTAACTCAATGATAGTTGAGACTCATTGCATGCTACTCAATGCTCAAATAAAATCAAGATGTAAGTAATTTATGATCTTGATGCTAAATCTACTAGTAGATTAGATTCACACAGTGTGAAGTTGCACAATCAAATATGTTGTGTTCATGCTAGATCTGAATGTTTTCAAAGCATTTGATTAGTTTTTGCATATCAGACTTTTGCATATGCTAAAAATGAAAAGAAATTCAAGCTACATAGTTAAATAAGTATGCAGCTTTTCAAGAATAGAGAAACATCGTTGATATTTAATGAACAAACAAGTGACATATATGAAATAAATGCAAACATATTACAGAAATTTTCCATTTCATCGATTCTCTTTCTGTTTTTCAATGCAAGTCTGATTGAAAGATGCAAAGCATTGAAAATCAAAATTAAAGTGTTCAACTTTGTAAATGATATCAACATGTTTACAATAAATTCATTGAAGAAATCTGTAAAACATTGAGCAAAGCACATGATGTTTGCGCAAAGTGAGCTTGCACTCATGACGCAACGTTTACATCAAAGAAGTATGAACTTGTGTAACTGTTAGAAAAAGAATTGTCGCATGGGTAAAAACTCTGCACGAACAACTTTTCTGATCACGCAACGTTCTAAGATTGTTTGAACTGCGTTAGATTGAGATTTCTTGACTCTTTTGACTTTTATTTGAACATAGAATACATAGAATCAAAAGGTTTGTAGTCAACATCACGTACAGATGTGTTACGATCCTAGCCTTCGCCTATCCTTCGTCTATCCTTCGCCCAGCCTTCTCCCAGCCTTCGCCCAGCCTTCGCCTATTCTTCGCCTAGTCTTCGTCTGGTTCCATTCTGATTGGGCCTAGCACAGGGCTAGGGCGCACACATATAATAGCGAGTTCTTTCCCATAGATACTTTCCTTCCTTAGTATTTATCTATTCGTTATATTACACTCCTATGACTCGCTCTAGGCCAATTCCTAACAACTTGCAAAGTTGCAATATCAGAACACAAAGAGACTACTTATAAATCATAGTTTAATTTACATTCAAAAAGCAAATTAATTGACTTTAGAGAATCAATGTTTAACAAACAACAAGCTAAAGATTATTTTGCAATTAATAAGACATTGAAAACATCAAAAGAAGAATTAATGCAAAGCAAATAGAGACTTAAAGGTACAGGTTTTGAAAACGTTGCAAAACATGCAAAATTTGCAAAATTTGCAAAAACCAACGCAGAAGCTTAGATATGCGCAAAAAGCAGCTCAATTCAGAAATGCAAATGCAGGTAAATGAAACGTATTTATCAAAAAACCCTCGCCAAAATCACAAGAAATATTATATCACAAAAGAAGACTTATTGTCAATTTCAAATATGAAAACTAAAGTTTAAAGACAATAAAAACGCGAAATTCAATAAATAACGCATTGAGAAACGCAAAATCAATCTGATAGTCATTATGATAGTCAAAATGCAAAAGGGAAACAACATTGTCTTAATGATTTCGAAAAATAGATTATCAACATCTCACTCAAACAAAAAGAAATATGAAAGCATTTTTTGATACTAATAGCATTAAAAAAGACGAGAAATGACACAAAATAGTCATACACAGTCAGAAAATCGAGATTTTCAATACGAAAATCGAAAAAATTATCTAAAAACCGAATTAAATTCTTTCAATTTCAAATTGAAACTAATAATCAATTCTATATAAGAGCGAAAATTAGTCAAGAAATAGACATGCATTGACGATTTTGACTCTTAAAACTGAGACAGAAGCACAAAGACATTTTAAAAAAATGACTTCTATCTGCAAAATCAACATATCAAACAGTTGAGTACTATTTATGCTTCTCACTAAGCTCATTCTTTACTTAGTGCTTATCAGCCATGCATCTCTTTTAGTCATGCACCATTAAAATTCAACTGCTCATCATATATATGATGATGTTTAATCAATTTCTTTAAAATAATTTGTTATTTCTTCTAATAGACCTGAATGAACTTAATGCAAGCAATTTTATGAAGCTTAGTAGCCTTGTAGCACTTTTAAGTTTATTTAAATAACGCTTTTTCTAATTCTCAATCACTTTGCAATTCTTTGATCTCTTATTCTTTAATTTCTATCTATCTTGAGTCATACTTCAAGCATTTTTGATGTACAAAATGTTTTCAATTTTAAAAACCTTATTCAACTACTTTTTGCATGCTTTGTAAGCATTTTCAACGACTGTTGTTTGATTTAATTGATTCTTTAGCAACTTTATTACGAATTATTACGCTAGCGTCTTGTCAGAATGTTTGAAACTTTACATTCTTGTTTTCTACTTTGTATTCTTTAGTTAGCTTTAGCAGCTAACTTGCAAGTTCGACTCAACTAGTGAAAGTGATTCAAATAACAGAATCTTTAAAATTAGAATATTAAATGATGATGTAATAAATCAATTTGTACATTCAATAGTTTAAACTTTATTAAGTACTATCTTCAAGTCAAAAGAAATTAGATCAGTAGACTTTTATGCAGATCAAATAATAGATTCTTTGAAAACTTTGATTCAAACTCGTTGAATGCAATTAATCATCTTCGAATTTCAATGCTTTAATGATTTAAACACACACATATTTAGCGATTGAAGCAAATGAGTAGTATGCAAAGATAATTTGAAGAAGTGATCTTCACAGTAGAATAGAAATTCACATGTATAATGAGATTTATAATCATTTATTACAAGCAATCTTCAAGCTTTCTTTTAATGCTTTTGACTAAAGCGATTAAAGTGCTTCAGCTATCAAAGGAAAATTTAGTCATTTGAATAGACTGTATTAAAGGTAGTGAGTAATACATTATTATCAAGATTGTTGTTACATCAACTTTAGTCATAGTTAGCATGAACGGTATATTCTTGCTCTTTTCACTGATGCATTTAATATTTGTCAACGACTCTTTATTATTCAAATTTTTGAAGTAGATTCTTCTATTTAAATCTACAGTAACAACTCAATTGAAACATGCAATACTTATACAATAGTCGATTTCTATATTGAATCATTATGTTTTTAAACTCATCAAAATTTCTGTAGTACTTTTAAATCATACGTGTTCTTTCTTTCAGCTGCGAAAGACTTTCATCTAGCTTTGAAAAGATCTGACAATCTAATTATCGTTTGATTACATCAATAGCCTTCTGAATGCAACCCTCAATGATAGTGTAAGTAGCAGTCATATGATTGAAATTTGATGAATGTTTGAAGATAATGAATCAAGAATCTGAATACAAAGATTTAGTGATGTATAGCTAGAAGTAATGCATAGCTAGTGAGCACTAAGTGAAGACTGAGCTTAGTGAGAGACAAGAATACTAAAATTATTGATTAAACAATCAATGTCAAAAATGTCAGACCTTTAAACACTTGCAGAACAAATGTAACAAATTATCAAGATGCTTGTACTGCAAGCGAAATCATCAGACATAAAATTATAAATGTCAATTATCTACGTGCAAAGACAAGCAATCATGAAATGTTGCAACTGTCAAACTTCGCACTTTCGTTGCAAATAGCGCAATGTGCGAAACATATTAGACAGCTCAGTCTATTAGCTCACAAAAAAATTACCTAGTCACGAAATTGTAATGAGTATCACACTCAAAATGTTGCAAAACAATGCAAATACAAAAGCTTTGCAAACATGTTGAATATTCAAATTCTACTATTCTACAGCCAAGGTCAACACAAATTATGCATGCATGCATAAAATTTGCGAAAAACAAGACAAAACTTGTTATACTACAAGAAACATGTGTGAAAGATGAAAATGTAACTAATGTCATAGTACTGATATCTGTTGCGAAAAATGCAAAGAAATTTACATAAACAGACATAGTCAATAGCAAAGACATAAAGACAATATTAATAGCGAATAATGAAATTCAAAGAAGAATTTTGTTGAGAAGTGCGATGGCAGGCTTGTTCCTAGCAGCTTATTGCGGTAGCTCTGGATCCAGTCTGGATCCAGTCAGGCTTGTTCCTAGCAGCTCTCTCTAGACTAGCGTCAGGGGTAAAGCCGCGCGCCGCGGCTTTGCCATGCGTGACAGTATATAGATAGAGCAGCCTGTGGCTTCTCTCCACAATCTAGATAGATTCCATCATATGTGATACTGTTCGCCCTACCCTTTCAATAAATTTTACAGTTAAATATTTATAATGAAAAGTTACAAACGCAAATAATGAGCAATTATACATGATTGAGCGAGAATTAGCAAAAAGTTATTAAAATGCGTTGATGAAATGCAAATTTTTTAAACTGAAACGAAAGTATTAATAAATTGAGTAAATTTACATCAGTGCGACCTAATTAACACCTCTGATATAGACTTATGTTACAGCTATTTAGATTCATCAAGCTTGATACTTGATTCAGCATTTATATTGAAGAATATGTGCAATCACATAAAGATTCAAGAATAGACATGTAGATGAAAACGCAGACACGAAATTTTATTATGAAGTAATTCTATTTACAACGATTACAAAAAAGATAAATTTTATTGAAAACTTCTTGAGCGCTATACAATTTGCAAAAATTTAACTGAAAAGACTTTGATGAGCATTTGCAAAAGGTAAAAGATAAAATAATGATTAATATACAAAGAATCACAAATTTAAAAGCAAAAGCTATTTATTTGACTGAATGCATTTATAATACAGTGAACTTATTTGTATCTAAACAGCAAATATGCGCAAAATTAAAGCTTGATGAAACAATAAGCTCATTGAAATGCGAAAGACTCTGTTGTCAAAAAGCGATTATAAGAAAGATGCAAAAATGACGAAGCATAAGTAAATGTAGTGCAAATGCAACATTTATATCATAGTGTTTTAATTACATAAGTTCACTAAATGATGATTAATTCAAAAGCTATTCCCAATACAAAACTCGCAAAAAGAGACGAAAATTCAATTCAATGAGAAGTGCAAGAAGTTTCTGAAAGTATACAGTTGTTGAATATCAACCTAGAGCGAGTCATAGTGTCATGGTGCCAGGTCGCCTTCTCAGCTCAGGGCATAGAATATGCCGTCAACCCAGTCTAGTACCATCGGTACCTTAGGTAGCCTGGGTTCATTGAACTAAGTCAAGTTCATTGAATCAAGCCACTCACCTAGTCATCGTCATCTTAGTCTAGTCACACTCTAACCTGTTTCATGTCTTTGCAATCTTAAAGAACTGTCGCCTGAAAGCGAGCAGTCCTGTCATCGTCTCGTTACTCGACTCATGTATGCAACATATAGAAGTTGAGTTCTCGCTCTCTTTCTTTCGCTTCTTGTTTTTCGTCTTGTACATTATCTGATGTATTGTTCTGTACTTAGATTCTATTCTGTCATTCAAGTTGACCGTAGTCATCTTGAATAGTAATCTAGTCTAATAACAATCCTCTATATCTGATAGAACCTTAGTTCAGCCTAGTTTCTGACACATAGAAATGTCATTCAACTAGTAGATAAATACTAAGAAAGAAAAGTATGTACAAGAAAGAATCAGTTCTTATATGTATAATGTGCATTTCTCAGTTCTATGCTAGTAACATCTGACATGTGTTATGTTCATTGAATCATTCGTAATTATGATGTTGAAACAGAATATAATAATCAAAAAGCTATTTAGTGAAATTTTACAAACTACAGAACGCTATAATTAGACCAAAAATGCAAGAATCAAAACTAAGCAATTTAAATAGTTGAGTTATCAAAAAAACATTCTATTAGAATTTAGAAAAAGAACATCTATTCGTGCTTCTCACTAAGCTCATTTTTCACTTAGTGCTTATCAGACATGCATCACTAAACCTTTATATTTTTGATTCACTAAATCAAAGGCTGCATTCAGAAGGCTATTGACGTCATAAACACGCGCGAAAATTCGAATTAAACTGAAATTGCGTGCGAATTTCGCGTTTATTATAATAGACTTTGATCTAGACTACGAGATTATTAGTTCAAAACAGCAGTACGAGAACTGCATAACAGAGCATCAAAACTCAATCAGAAGTTAGTTTTACGACATTACTTAACTACAATAAATTAATTAGACTTGTCAGCTAGACTACACAACGCTCTTCGTGCTTCAGACTTTGCTTGTTGAAATTCTTCATCTCTACTGAACGCTTAATGAATCAAATAATAATTAGATCGTCAGTCAAATTTCTTTCAAGCTAAATGAAAGTCTTTAGTAGCTGAAAGAAAGAACGCGCATGATTTAAAAGTACTACAGACTTATTTTGATGAGTTTAATGAGATAATGGTCACATATGAATCAGACTATGATATAATGAAAAATGATAAAAGAAATCTTGACAAAATTGACATTATTGACTATTGTAAAAGCATTGCACGCTTTGATTAAATTGTTACTGTAGATTTGAATACTAGTAGAAGAATTTACTTCAAGTCAAGAATTCAAATAACAGAGAGTCAATGACAAGCAGTTAACGATGGCTCATAAAATAAAGTTGCTGCAAAATCAATCAAGTCAAATAGAAGTCGCTGAAATTAAAGCAGTTGAATAAGGTTTTCAAAACCAAAGGCATCTTGTACGTCAAAGATGCTCGAAGTATGACTCAAAATAAACAAACATTGAAGAACGAGAGACAGAAAAAGCGCGAAGTGATCATGGAAAAGCGTTATTTAAATGCACAAAAAAATTGCTACAAAGCTATTAACACTGCTCGCATTAGCTTTGTTTAGGCTGACCAGAAGAAATGACAGTGTATTTTGAAGAAATTGGTTGAATATCATCATATATATAGGGAGCTAATACTCGTACATCCCCTTGCCTTACAAGTACATTCTCTTTGCTTGCCCTTCACATTTTGCTCGTGTGAGACCTTGATCTCAATCCCAATTTCACCTCTTCTTCACTCTCTACTTTATTCTTTGCTGTAGCCCTTGTTGTTCCGCCTTCATCAGTACATGTTTATACTGTGAAAACTTTCTTTGTGTAGACTTCTCAAACTCTTGCTAATGTCTAACGCCTCGTCGTTCTCTTGCTTCTACGAGTCTATTCCTTGATCGAACAACAGCGAAGTTTTGAACTTATAAAAGTGAATCTGACAAGCTCGACAAGAAGAGTGTAAGAATATCGTAGTTCATTTTCGCATCGAATGTTTCAAATGTAGCTTCAGAAGTAGAGTCAGAAGAAAGAACTCACAGCTAAGTCTTCAAAGCGTGAATGAGAGTGCTCATGACAATGACGATGACAATGACGATGAGTGTCAGAAGAAAGTCTGACGTGTGGGTTTACTAGGCTAGATTAACCAAATTTAAGACTGTGAGAAAGATTATTAAGAATTATATGTAAATACTTGAATTGCCTACTAAGTTTGATGTGTAACTGAGTGATGCGTAATGGAAATTCCAGGTTTTCTCAAGAAAGTGTACGTGTAAGCAAAAGGGAGTGTATTTGTAAGTCATTGCCTCAGTACCTCAGACGTAGTAGATAGAACTAAGCCCCTTTGGGTTAGCCGCCTTGCTTACTACGCAAGCGTCGTCTACCACGTCTAAGGGCAAAACCCTGAAATACAGTCAGATCTTCGTTATTTCTTGAAAAATACCCGACTTCGCCGTCGCCTTACCTGATGCGATAAAGTATGAGCGTATTATTGAGTTAATTACATTTGTTTCGCATGTTCAGTACTCTACTCACCATTCTACTCATCGAGTCACCATTCTACTACTCACCACCCTACTCACCATTCTACTCATCACCCTACTTGATACTCACCACTCTATCTACTCGCCTACCTACATGTTTAGCTATCAACTCAGCTGCCTATCAAAACATGCTTTATGCGACGTGTTCAAACACGCGTCATTCGCTTCATGATCTACCTACTTCATGGTATGCTTCATACATGCTTTATAGCATATGCTAATTAGCTCAATAGAAAGCCCTCTTCAAGGCTCGATATCAAACGTTCTACCGAATTCCTGATCAAACGCTCTATCAAACGCTCTACCAAATTCCCTACCAAATCTACCTACCTACCTACTGAGAGTCTCTCTACCTACTGATGATCTCTTTACCTACTGAGAGTCTCTCTACCTACTGAGAGCCTCTCTACCTTCTATTGAGAATCTATCTACGTGCGTGCTGAGAGTCTACCTATCTATCTACTGAGGGCTTACCTACCTAATAAACGATCGAGTCGTTACAGAACCATATTCCAACTGTTGAAAAGTCTTCAAATTGTACTCGAACAGTCGATCGAGCAGCTGAACCCACCGAGCAATGGAAAATGAACCTAGCATATTCTTGAAAATTTGAAAATGATGGTGAAAATTTCAATGAAAACTAGGTCATCATGGCGCAACAGAGATTATACTCAATTACTGACGAAACATGTATTTAGAATTTATGTTGATAGTAGAATAGATATACTAGTATTTATTGCAGTTGTCGATATCGAAAGAATATATGTGTTGCGTTGATGATCGTGTCTGAAAGACAAATGTTGATGATTTGAAACGTTAATTCAAAGTATGAACGCGCACCAAAGATAATGGAAGATAACGAAAATCTGACTAGAATACAGGTTTGTGCACTCAGACGAGGGTCTCTAACCCAAAGGGGTCCGAAGGGGCTTAGGGATGGTTAACCCGAAGGAGCTTAGCCACGGAAACACGTCTGAGGTCCTGAGGCAAGTAAGTCAGAGTTCCCTAAATTAAAATCAGTGTCAATTATCAAAACGTTAAATCAAGTCGATTTATGAAAAGGTCTAAACGGTTTGAACTATATGACGTACTATGATAATTAACCGTATGTCGCTTACTACGAGTTTCAAATTTCTTCGCCTAAAGGCGAGAGTCTTCGGTAAAACGGTTTCAAAACCTTTACTGTAACGTCATTGTAAGTCTATCTAGGTTAGCCCGTAGGGGTCCCTAGCCCAAAGGGGCTTAGGGGAAGTGGTTAGCCTGAAGGGGCTTAGCCAAGCACGTCTGAGGTCCTGGCTCGAGCGCCTCTTGCTAGGTCATCGGCTCGGTCAACCTGCAACATGATCAAGTTCGTTGAACATGTTGCTGATCAAAGATGAATAGGCATCATGTAAGGACATCTCGAGTTTCGGCTTTGATGCGTCCCAGAACTGGGATAAGTTAGACCTTGAGAAACGACAAAAAGCAATTGAAGAGGGGAAAGCGAAATACGAATTGGAACAAACCTTTCGGAAACACTAATGTCGATACTCAATCACTTGTGTCTTGGCGGCTATTTAATTGTCACAAGTTCAAGAGGTCCCAATCCAAAAGCGGAAAGTCGCTGACGCCATCAAATGCAGCTGATAAGAAACAAAGTCAAGGTATATCTGAGAAAGTGGTTCGGGCTTATGATGCTGACGATTGCAGATGCAGATGCAGACGCAGGTGCAAGTGCAAGTGCGGGTGCAAATACTAAGAGGGTATTTGATGTAGTACGGGATCGTTGGAATAATGAGAATTCATAGAGTGTGTTCGGTTGAAAGGAGTCATGAAGGATGTTCGTAGAATACCATGCGCACTGCAGAGATTTTCACCGTTCATTTTTTTCTTTCTATTGGACCAAGACAAGAAGCTTCATCGTGTTGAATAGACTTTGTACCAGGCATTCTGGCCAGTCTATTCAACCAACGAGCTGGGTCGGTATCATCATCTGGACGAATTTGAGCAACATCGATTCCCGTTTCTCTCCCAATAGCCGACGTAGTTCTAAAAACCCTCCTACTTCCCCAATACCTGCCCCCAGCTGTCGAGCTGTCGAGACTTTGGCTTCCTTCTATAAACGCGTTACCGATGTCAGCTAAAACATCTGATCAAGCCGTACAGAGGGAAGCCACTAGGTGTATTATCTTCAACCTGGCCGAAGAGGCGAGACGTACAAATCTGAAGATACAGAAGTTTTTTGAGGAAGAAGTTAGCACAGAAGAACATGTCAAAAGCCCAGATAGATGCGCTGTTGACGTCGTACTACTCCTCTAACAAGAATTCTTCTACGGGTTGATCATCTCATGAGAATTCTCAACCAGAGCCATGTACTAACTACATATGAAGCACTGAATAGGTCGCATATGGGACACTGAATATACTACATATTAAGCACTGAATAGGTCGCATATGAGCACTGAATGGACCACATATGAGGCACTGAATGAGTCACATACGGAACACTGAATATACTACATATGAAGCGCGGGGGGGCCAGTGGGATTAATTCTACAGATCTGATTTCTTATTTTGCACTTTTCGAAGAATTTTCATGGGGTCTCGGAAAATTCCAAAAAACGGCACAATATGCATACGAGTACAGCGATACTCCTATATCTAAGCGACGTCCAGAAAGCGACGTTAAGATTTCGAGTTCTTATTTGCTCACAGATCGACGAAGATGTCATCTTGTCCAACCTACAGGTCTGAAAGCCGTACTAGGGGAATTATTTGAGCGAATGCCGTGTTGATAAATTGGGCGGTACTGGTTCAAAGAGATACCTCTCTACCGATGACCACCCATGCGCCGTACTAACAGTATACCCATCCCACCTACTTCGCTCATCCATTCAGCTCTGTCACCTAGCTCTGTCATATGGCCTAGATTATTGGTACTTTGTACTAGTCTCTACTTGAGAGAAAACAGAATTCCGTGCCCCCCACTTTCGCTCATCAAGAGAAGTATATGAATAGTCTAGCATTGGATATTTATCATGCGCTTACAGGGCGAATGACTAAAGGCCGAACTAGAAATGAGATGCACATGCTGAGACTATCCTCTATTTCTTTGTCCGTTCTCTACTTCAATAAGCAAGCCTAACTTTGAGACGAAGTCATCACCTACGATGAGAAGCAACTTTCGCTGCGTGTGATAGAAGATCCATCGGGAGACTTCAATCGTCGCTTATCAATTAGCTGAGTGTCAAGCTTTTCAGACATGAGAACGTACCGTTTGACTGACCATCACTGAATGGTGGTGTCAAACAATAAGAGTACCATGGTTCATCAGTCATCATGAGATTATCAGCTTCGATGCCGGCTTGATTTGAATGGTGGTGTCAAACAATAAGAGTACCATGGTTCATCAGTCATCATGAGATTATCAGCTTCGATGCCGGCTTGATTTGAATGCTCTTGGCCTAGATAGACCCCTTGAGCACGACCTGAAAGACTTGTGCACGACGTAGCATTACTGATTGTCGAGCTATCTCGCTAGTCGACGAATTGATCTGTTGAGTCCTCGTTTGCGATAAATTCCTCATGGTCAGAGTCGACGGAGTTAATATGCAGCCGGTCGGCATCTGAACGGTTTGAGATTTCCATTGATATCTGTCCGCGGGGCGTTTCCTGAACGGCTCGCAGCTGGCCACGAGCCAGCTGCTTCCGATTCACATATCGGAACAGTTGTGTCATAAGGTCGCCCCGACATTTGGAAAGCTCATCGTAGGTCCAGCCATGGTGACCAGCCCGTTCAAAATGGTTCGAGCACTGAGAAGATCAACTTCAGGAAACCTGGGTATTGCAAGCTCACAGATCACTGTCGCCGAGTTTCAGTAAGTCACCTAGACCAGACTTTTTCAGTAGGAACAGATAATGTCGACGAAACGTCTTATCCTTAGTTAGGGCTTTAGAGTGTGATTGTACTGAATAACCCTATCCTTCTCTTGGTTGGAGTCAAGGAGTTCAGGAACTCTCACGAGCTTGCCCTTTGGTGGTTCATGATCGAATTCAAAGGTATGCCCCTTAAGCTCGACGTGGTTCGAGAACATTTCACTTCGATTTTGAACGATAGTAAGAAGTCTGAGTTCCAGGTCCTTGTCGAAAACGTCATCGCTACCATACTTGACGTCCAGTGCAAGGGTTGTTATTCTCTGAAATTGCATTGCAACGTCGAGAAGATATCTCCTTTGCTCTTCTGGCGTCTCTCGCTTTGCACCCAGGTTTTGAAGGACTGTATTGCAACCTTTCAACCTTTTGTTTATCTCTGCTTTGACCTAGTTAATGAACGTGTTAGATGAGTATTGCTGAACCTGAAAGGCTTGCTTTACCTTTGGAAACTCGCGCCGGGTATGAGCTGCAAGAATCTCTTGCAGCCGAACTCGCAAAGCTTGAACACCGACCCTATCTTGCTCCAGGGTATTCCATGGGGCGACTTGAGTGAAAAACATATTCTCAACAGAGTGTCGATCTGTGCTTGGATTCGAAATCTGCAGCTGACCTGGATTTCGCACCATGTGCCACCCCAGACTTAGCTTGTGTTTTCTCCCGTCTACCAAGTCGACTACGGCTTGCTCAGCGCCCTTGTCGATGAGATCTGCCTTTGTCAAAACACCAAGTGTTCTCTGTCCGTCAGGATCAACTTCTTCAGCCATTTCGAGGATTTCTTGGGTGGCTATGTCAACATTGGCGGGTATGACAACGAGCATGACTGATCTAGGCTTCTGCATATACGTATGCACCATGCTTCGGACCATTTCCATGTCAGACTTGGTCGTAAGCCCTTGCGTGGTCTTCTTGAAAATCCCAGGAACGTCAATAATGCTGAGATGCTCTTCCTTCGGGCTGCAGACCTCCAAGCGCAAGACATCATCGGAAAACGTTCTTTGTGGAACAGAAACGTTGCTCTGTTGATCGGACAAACCCATGACATCCTGAACCTACATGAATAAGCATGGGAATGGAAGAGAAGCATCATCATGCCATTACTTCTACCATGATATCCGCGAACGAGTTTGCATCCAGGGACTGCAGATCGGCCTTGACCCAATGCTGTATCTTCTCTGCATGCCCTGTGCTCGCATCTTTGGCAGGGATAATGGAGACCGTCGTGCTCTCAATTGTAGCTCTGCGAAATGTGATTTGCGTGGCAAACCTCGTGCAGAGTCCAATGTCACGCGGAAATGGTAGGCGTGTCAGACCTTCTAGCACCGAGCTTTTACCGCTGGATTGGTCGTCGACGACGACAAGCTGGGGTAGATCAATATAATCTCCAACATTGCATGCGAAAAGCCTGTCTATTTTTTCCAGCAGGACTGGATCAGCCAAGCCGCCTGAGCCACCATGCTCATCGATATTTGAACCGGCAATCATTGTAAGTCTCATAGTCCGAGTAACGTGTTAAGAATGGTATTGACCGTCAATATATATGATTAACACTGAATCTGGCCGAGTGACACGGGCATCCCAAGGGATAATGAAAACGATGGGTATCGAATAGCCAGTGCACCCCGCCTCACCTGTTTTGACGATTTTGCCTAATACCACATCTTTCTCGATCTACATTGGTTCGGTTGCGTCTTGCATACATATTGCTGACCTCAACATTGGCGCTAAGGTTCGGAATCACAACTCTTGCATCTGAACAGGGGCTTGGAGGATGTGGTGGGGCCGCAGATATGGAGCCAGCAGCGAATTGATTCTTTGCTTATTTGATAAAACGAGCAGGGGAGGGTTTGTCCCAAACACGAAGATTTTGGTACGTGGATGTGGTGCCGGCAGACTGTGGTAACATGGTAGGCATGAGATTGATATATAAGCAGTCCTTACTGTGACTAAAACAAAAAAGAGAGCCAAATCTAAATTTGGTGGGCGTAGCGCAATTACTTCCCCGTATGATTGAAGAAACGAAGTCACTGGGTGTCTAACAGCGCCCACTCGCTCTAACACAATATCGATGACGCTCTCAAAATAAGTAGGCTCACAAGCCCCATACCAATGAGCGATCCGAGATGTAATATCTTGAAAGGGTAGGTACGGATAAGATGGACGGGATTCAAATGGTTAGACGGCCTAGATCTCGTACAGGCATGATCTTCCATTTGAGTACTGCTACACCTGCCACAAAACTGGTCTTGATCTGTTCACATTCCATCTAAGAATTGTGCAGGTAATAATAAGCTTTTGCTGATACCTGGTTGAACTTGAGAGCTAGGCGACTTGGCCATGGATGTGCATAAGAATAACCGGCCACATGCATGCGGGCCGTCTCGGATAACATCCTGCTAGAAATTACCTAGGAGAGATCTCCCGATTCCAGTCCCTCAGGTGGCCTTACATGGTGTTTCCCTGATCTTGATCCAATATTGAGGGAATAGTGAAGAACTTTATCAATCGCCGCTGAAACCTTTCCTGTCCAAGGTAAAGTCGGTCTAAGATTTGCGGCTTTGAGAAAGTCGCAAATTTTAGTTTAAACTATATTAGGGAGGTTTTGCTGGCCCTGCACATATAATAGAGGCTTGCCCACTATAGTAGCGTGTTATTCAGTACCGTATAACTCCATCACTGAATAAGCAAGCCTGTTTGTCTAAATTTGACTTAACACCCCAAACACTTCCTTCAAAGTAACGAACCCCAATAACCCGAGGATATGGAATCCGGCGAGAAAATGTAGATCCTCTCATTATGTGCGAGATCATTGTCTAGTTGACCTATTAGGTACTCGCTCTTGTCGGGTGAGGTGTCAGTTTCCTTCAATATTGCGCAGTTGGTCCGAATTGCGTATCTTTGCCCCATCCTCAAATCGAGCTCGATGTAGAGAGCTTTTCCATGCATTTGAGCATTTTTAATGGACGCCCTCGAACATCGAAGGAAAAAACGGATGGTTCCGTTTTCTTGCGAAAAGAGCTGCAAATGTTTCTTAGGTACCGCTATTTCCAACCCTTTGTTTGTCATGGAGTATGGCGGTCTCGATGCGCTTCGTAAATAGGTCTCCGCAATAATGTCTCCGCTGTCCGCAAAGTAGCTTGGTTGAGCTGCAAGCAGACCTGATCCTCCTTGGTCAGAGGTCCAAGCAAACAGTGACTCGTCATCTGAGATTTTCATAATCTCGGCCTGGAGCCGATAGAATGCTTTTGTGACACCCTCACCATACAGTGGTGGCATGTTGACATTGAAAAGCCCTAGCAAACAATAAGCCAGATCTTCCTCTACCTTGGTCTGTCGACGGGATGCCCAGCTCATCCGTGCGGCGACGCTGGCCCGATGCGACCTCCAAACGTTTGGAGGGGCCAGCCGGTTCTCACCGATTCGTGTCACCTTGGCTACATCCCTGTAGACTTGCTCTAAGGGACCAATCTCACTCCAACGAGACTCATAGAACACGACCTTGGTTGGAGCAATCAACTCTTGAAGAGTCCAGCCTCTTTCGAACCAGGAGCTCTTAGTGAACCGCTCTTTAAAGGTTGGCCATCCTTCCGGTACATGCCAAAACGCCTCCCCGGACCGATTCTTCAGAGATATTTCACCGGACGAAAATTTGACATCGGCAAGATAAACATAGCACTCCGCAGACCGCTCATACCATTTATACATGGAATTGATCGCTTCCGAAAGCTCGGCACTGCTTCTCTTATCTATGCAACAAGTATCAATCCAAGCCCATTGGAATCCTCTTTCAGCGGCCAATCGACAAAAGTTCTGAATCTTTACCAGACCGGGCGAATCTGGTGGCACCGAATCCTTCCGGAATTGCTTGTAAGAGACCTCTTTATCTCCCCATCGATGGGACAAAATAGCATATTCGGGCATCAGACCATCAAAGAACTCTTCGAATTCACGCGTTCCAGTATTAAGGAGGCGCATATTGACTCGCAATCACAGCTGAAGAAGAGATACGTACACGATTGGATCACAGAGAATTGCCTGCTAATATAGATCAATTGTCAAAAGACGATAAACATCACTGCCTAATATCCTTGGCGCTGTCTGAACCCTTTCGGTACTTAAGAGGGGCAAGATCTGCAAGGCAACCAATCATAGTCTCGTACCGTTCCCAGAATTGACTCTGTTGGCTCATGGTCATTGTCTCCGCAGATCACGACGCTAAACACAAAACCTTCACTCAGCACACCTAGCATTTTGTACATGCGAGCTGTTTTTTATCGCTCAAACATGTCGAGCTACGACTTCTACATTCCATTTCTCCGGTGACGCCCACGCCATAGGGAAATATCCAAAGATGGCTCCCAACGCTCTTCGTCAATTACGCCTTTCCCATTTCGTTATCCCCCTCCCACCCAGACTCCCAAAGGAAAAGAGCTGACACCTCACCCCCATAACAGCATTCGACTTCCTCGCCGGCCCAACAACAGGCTGCCTCTCCGCCATCCTCCTCCAACCCGCCGACCTCCTCAAACCCCCCGTCCAACAATCCCGCTCCACCTCTCTCACCACAACCTTACGCTCCACTCTTTTGTCCCTTTTTCCTTTGCCCTCGTCTCTTTCCTCTCCACCGGCTAACCGATCGGGCTCGGTTGTTTGGGGGGCTCTGTCACTTGCTTCGCACGTTGGTTTGTCAGATCTTGACGTGATGAAGGTGGGAAGGGATAAACGAGAGAGATCGGAGACGGAACATCTAGATAGACACTATATGTTAGTGTTGGAACCAGCGAGCGGGAATTTAAACAGCCGTACCCAGCTTCTGGAAAAATATCTGCCTCCATCGCCCCTCGTGCTACTGTTGACCATGCGTCATTAATGGAACGAGATGTAAGCGAATAATAGGTGAGATAACCACGCGTATTGTCTCAATCTAGTGGCATACATGCTTGTTACACGTGGGATCACTGTCCAGTTGTGCGTTCATGGTCACCAGCAGAGCTAGGTTGAAGATTCCTCAGACCTTGGATCAAGATTTGCGGACCTCGCGGATCCACAAACCAGGGTCGATTTGTCAGACAGCCTTCATTAGACCCCGCATCTAAAACAACCGGCAACCTGGCACGCCTGGTACTCTCTCGGCAAGGAAGTGCATTTAGAACCAATTGGACTTCACTTTCGTGGCATCTCGGCGGCAAAATCATGAGAGTATGAGTCATTGTTCATGCAAGCTCTTAGTGTGAATAAATTGTGCCCGCCCCGCCCTCTACATGTCCACTTCTTCCCATCCCCCCATGTCAGCTAGCTGTGTCGCATTCTCCCTGAGCTGAGTTTGACGGCCCGATCGAGCCCACAATGTCTACTATTAAACGGGACCACTACGGGCTCCGGCTCAGCTTCGGGTCTCGGACGGTAGCATGCAGAATGGAAGGACAGACGCAGGAGGTGTACAACAAGAACAAACAAAGGGTTGAAGAAAGAAATCGACTTCGTACTAGACTCAAAGAAAAGACGCTACAACTAAGAGATGCCCTGGATCGCAATAACTTTATATCAATCTGTCTGGATAGGATTTCGCATGTCATCTCCAATACTACACAGCTAGATCAAATCGACCAGTCATTCACGACGTCACAGCCTACTCTCGTAAGCTTACCAGAGATAGAGATAGACGAGCTCTTTCGTTTATCTCTGGAGGTGAATGAGGTTGAGAGGAGACTACTGCAAGCTCAGAAACAGAATCGCATTCTTTTCGAAACCTTGAGACGCCTCAATACATACATTATCACTGATGCAGGAGGAACCGCTGTTCCAATTCCTCATTCATGCCAAAGCCAGTCATTCTTACCCTCCAACAACACTGCGAAAAACTCAATCAGTATTTTATACCGCCTCCACCACGATTTCAAGACGAGCCACTATTATTGGGAACTGGGACTCTGCTGCCCAGGCTGGAGAAAGCAATCCGCTGAAGACTTCGCAATAAGTAAAGAAAATTTTATCAAACACCTCGCACGAAAAGATGACTCCTCACCACCATTCATATCGGTCACAGACTCCCCTGGTCGGGTTATCAACTTCAGCAAATCTGATGATAATCGAGGTCGCCACCTAAAAGTCCTTGTCATCAATTTCAGAAAGCTGCGAACATTGGGTTCTCGATGTGATCGAACTATAGATTTGGCGAGGAAATTGGATGTACTTAGACGGGCCCGTAACTCATATGAAGGCGTGGAATTCGTCACTGAGTCTCACTGGCTGATCCATAGATGGGTTCCAAGAGAATGCATCGAGACTGCAATGGGATTCGACGACTTCCGACGCTTTTGTGAAAAGCAGGGTATCATTGACCGTTAGTCTGTTCACTTCCTGACTTTGCTGTCGTTTTCAATAAAGATAAGGCTTTCTAAGATTCTATTGCAGGTAATAGTTACGATTTCGACGTTCAGTATCAGAAGAGGCCATCTTTGCAGGATGTTCTTGACTTTCAAGCGGAAAGGAAGAAATTGAAGCGTCCAAAGAGTATACTCATCGGCTTCGCTGACGAGGATGATTCGCCTATCGACGAGCTTACTCAAGAGACTCAAAATTTGAATTTGGCGAACTGAAAGGCAGATTCCGGGAAATTTTCAGGTCCCTCAGAATGCTTAGATAGGTGTATAAGTTCACCGACTAAAGCTGTCAGGAAAAATTAGCTAGTGAACAAGTTTCTGCTGCAGAAAGAATTAATCGAGGCTGTTTGCGGAAACTCCCATTTTAGCAGTTATCGTAAGCGGTTGTCTACAATTTACCCCGCTTTGGCAAACGGATCAGGTGATTCAGTACCAATATTACGATTGTTGCCCAGAAGATTGTTCCTAGGAGCACTTCTCTACTAGGAATAATCTCCTGGGAATCAATATCGCGAAAGGAAGCCAAAATTACTTCAGCTAAAAATAGACAATTTCAGGTAGAAGCAACTGAAACACAGTCTCTATCGCTTCGCGGGCTACGAGCCGGACAATCTAGGCAGCGGTTCCCGGGAATTGCTTCTCAGAACTTACTCTCTCCCAGAGGCCACGCTCGTTCCAGCGTCCCTCAGCATTTCTAATTCTCACTTGTACTGGCGTAAAGTGACCTTTGAGTTAGCTTCTATCGCGATCGTGGTTCGCTTACTCCACCATGGGCTACTCTTTCATCGCCTATGGTCTACTATTTCATAGTCTACTTGGTATACCAGGGGGTTAAACTCTAGCGTGCGGGAGCAAATCGCTAGTTTCTCCACGCCGCCCTAATAATTTACTATGGCAGCTCTGGAGATGATAATCTATCTAGTATTTTGTTTCCTTTCCATCTGCTACGATGACTGCTTGACATCTTGCAGGCATTGAATCTATTAGATGATCCAATTGATCCTTTCTAATTGCAAGCCAGCTCCGATGAACAGCCTCTCGTATCACCTCATATTTCTTTAAATCCTCCATTATATAATTGTCTGCGATCCAATCCTTCAAGAGGTCCCATAACGACTCGATTGGATTCAAATCAGGTGAATATGCAGGCCAAAATATGACAGAAACACCTGCTTCGTGTAAAATCTGCTTAGTGTATTTAGCAGCGTGGGGAGAAGCGTTGTCCTGCATCAATTGTAGCTCGGGATGGTCTCTAATTTAGTGACATAGTAATTAGCAAAACACTCTCTATCTTTGACAGAGTATATATACCTGATCCAAGCCACGATCTGCGGTACCGTATGTTCAACGTAAGAAGCCTGATTAATGGAACCCCAGCTCTTCTCCCAGAAAAGCCCTGGTCCTAAGCCCAGTCCACCAGAGAAACAGCCCCAGAACAGCCATCCGTGAGGTTTAGCCTCCTTATCTGTGACGCATGTATCATCATATTCTTCTCCTGCACGTCTTGTAACCCAGATCTTGCCGTGCCTGTTCGTGACCCACGTTTCATCCGTCCAAAGTATCCGATTCCATTGCTCTCGTGTCCAGGACAGATGTTCGTAAGCCCAAGCCAGACGTGCTAAACGATTATGCTCCGATATGTAAGGTTTTCTTCGAGCCTCATGTCTGCGAAAGCCATGTAACTCGAGATAATGTTGTACAACGCGTTCGGAAACGTTCCAATTGAGCTCGTAAGCAACACGAAAGTAAGACATTCGACGATGAAGACGTGATGCACAGACGAAATCAATCAATATCTTTCCAGCGTCGTCATTGATCATCGAGGAAGGACCTGAGAGCTTGTTTTGGGGCGTAAGACGATGATTCAAAGCGTACCGAACCTGACCTTGTGATATATCAAGTGAGGATGCAATTCTGGCGTATTGAAAGCCGACGTCGTGTAAAGTACGTACTTGTAGACGTAGATCTCGTGTCAATTGCTTGCGTACAGGCGTAGAAGGTAAAGGAGGTGGAGGAAGCTCCATCTTGATAGGAAGAGTCATGTTGATTGACTGATCAAGTACTTCGAAAGATAGTTGATGTCTCCAGAGCTGCTATAGTAAATTATTAGGGCGGCGTGGAGAAACTAGCGATTTGCTCCCGCACGCTAGAGTTTAACCCCCTGGTATACCAAGTAGATGGGCGGTCACTCAACGAAGTGAGTCTCTTCAACCTCATTTACTAGGTCAAATCTTGATATTTTTCAATTATTTTTGAAGGATTGAACTCGGCTGAATCAGGGCTACAATTACGCCTTTCAAAGTATGTGAGATAGTCAGCGCGCAGGAATTGATCCGGGCGGGGGAAGGTGCTGGCAGCTGGGAGACCGAGCAGCTTCAACCCTCAATATCCCCGACCCCATTTGCTGGGTCAAACCTTCGTCTTTTCCCGGGATTTTTGGACCGTTGAACTGACCCCAACCGGCTCTACAACCTTCGTCAGCGAAAGTTCTTCAGCAAAGAGCGTCTAGTAGAACTTCGAGGCAGGTGGTCGATCGACCGGGGGGCAGGTGACCCCGCTAGCCGCATGAGGTTTGGCGGCGGGAAGCTTTCTCTGGGCCACCTGCCCAGGTGGCCCAGAGAACGATGTTGGGAATAAGAGGTACCTTAGGTATACAACTTCATTGGGGCTTGAACTTGAAAGAGCCCCAAAGTCACCGTGGCCCCATATTTCACATATTCAGCCTCGGCCAACAGATGTGCGATTCACAGAAGCATAGTGGTTGACATGTCCGCTTCGCCCTATCTAAAAATCATAACATGACGATAATTTTCGAATATTTGTGAAAATGACATTTGTTTCAAATGAGAACGACCTCAATCAGTAACCCTCTTCCTTTTCATGATCTTCAATCGTCCTATGACAACTCAGAACCGAGATTCAAGGCTTCAAACGAAAGTATCGCTACGGTTTAAATTAGTTTAAATTGATGAAAGATGCCTGACTCACAACTTACTCGGGGCAAGAGATACTTCCACAGAGCTGTGATTATGCTTCTGGGCCATTTCTAGCGGTGTTGTGCCATTTGATGTTTTGACGTCAACATTTGCACCATGGGATATCAGGTGGCCGGCTATCATCGCACGCTGGAAAGCTGCCGCCAAATGCAGAGCTGTCCATCCATCGCTTGTTTCTCTTTCAACCCCTTCGATACCACAAAGAACGGCGACGATAGAGTTCGCATGATCAGGGCCAGAGAGACACTCCGTCGGTATGACGCTTTCAGGCAAATATTGATCTGCATGAAGGAAGCACAAAACCCTTTCAACATTATCTTTTCTTGAGGCAGGGTGAAATGAAATTTCCCATCTAAGATTCATCGTAAGCTTAGGATCAGCACCAGCGTTAAGGAGCGTCCGACAACCTCAGTGTTGTTGGAAATAAAGGAGTTGGTAACCTCCGCCTCATAGGGCCCTAACAGTACAACCACGGGAGGTCTTGGGGGCGCAACTTAACGGCGCACATTACGGGTAGCGTCACTTTCGCTAAAGGCGGGATCTACCTCCATTTAGGTGTAGTTTGCTAACAAATACATGTAGATTCCCCACCATATATAACATTTTATTCTATTACGAATGCCGATTCAATAAGCCTCTTTTGTTGAGACTCCCTTTCATCCAATGTTGCTGCCGTCACCAAATTAGGCTTAGACCTCTTCCTCACTGGCTTCGGAGCCACTACCTCCAACGTAGGACCACGGGGGCGACGTCTAGGCTGGGACTCCTGCTTCCATACAGTTGTTTCCTTCACTGCACGGCCAGATTTAGTTGTTCTAGTCATCACAGGTGGGGCGGAAGAGGGTGGAGGTTCGTTGAAAGTTGTAGTAGTAGTAGTAGTAGTAGTCGATGTGAGGTTTTTACCACCTTTCGGTCTACCCCGGGGCTTGGACGTCATAATGACGGAGGGTGAAGCGGAGGGTGAGGGGGGGTCCGGTGGCAGTGAGGCTGTCGCCTCACTGTCCTCAGCCTCACTGTCCTTCTTTTGTTTATCCCTTTGCTTAGCAGCCTCACTGTCCTCCTTTTGTTTACCTCTTTGCTTAGCATCCCGTTGCTTAGCATCCCGCTCAGCTGCTTCCGCTGCAGTCAAAGCTCGAGCATTGACTCTATCATGTTTCTTCTTTTGACGAAGCTCAGCCCAAACTTCTTTCCTTGTAGGAGGTGGTTTTGGAAGCGTCACGGGAAGCCCCTGACCCACCTCCTGCAGCCTCTCGTGTGTGACAGTCACGTTGGCATGGAAGGTAGACAGCTGATTGGCTAGAAGGTCGGCCTGCTGACGTGGTAACTCCTGATGCAGCTTCTGCAAGCTGGCTGCTGCATGAAGGAATCTATTCTTACCAACATCGTGATATTTCGTTGGATTTGCGTCATCCGGATTGATGGAGTCATCGTAGTATCTAGCCTGCCAGTTGCCCGATGCTATAGGAGGTCCGTTCAGTCGCCAGCGGGGGTGAAGAAGCGATATTGGGATCGGAAATCCTTGTATGCAAGCGCGTAAGAGGTAATGCCTGCAGAAAAGTCCATATCTAATGTAAATATCACAGTCACATGGACCTGCAGTGATTGGCTGAGTAGCGAGCTCCTTGACTGCTATCCATTCAGGGTTGATCTTTTCTAGGGCCCAGATAGTCACATGACTCACAAGCAATTGAAATGCTTCAAAATCAACGGCTCGAGGTCTATCTATACGAGATCTCTCATCAGCCTCACGAATGGAGCGATACCATAGCTTTAACTCGGACTCCATGGACCTAATGGCGTTCTCTAGAGACATCTGAGGGTTCATGACGGCCTTGAGGATAGGATGAAGACTCTCGTTTCGCTGTGAAGCCACTGTCCCAAGATTACGATATCGCCGTGTATAACATAGAACCACCTGTCTTTCCTTGAAGTATCAGTCGATCCAGAAGTAGTCTCGGTCACGCGGATGTAGTAGCGTCAGCAGTGCTGCTCGATTGGCTTGCAGCTCAGTAGTAGTACTGGATTTCACCCACTGCCATGTAGCATCCTTGATCTCTTCACGACGCTCAAAGGAGTAGCCGACTTTGGATTTAGCTATCCGTGCTCGAATGTTTTCGCAGGCATGTCAATTGCATAGCTGAAGCTGAATCTCGGGCATAGATATAGGTAGCGAAGCCGTCAATCCCTTGGCCTGATCGGCTATAATGATTCGTGGAGGCAAGCAATCATTAAATAATTCTTCGTGCATACACTGAATGAAGAAATTGAACGCCTCTTCGGATTCTGATATGGCAAACGAGAAGCAGGCTGGAAAGGTCATTGCCGTGTTAGTGACATTCACAGCCACGAAAAGGAGCATCTTCAGTGCGTTGGTATTGAAGGTAGCATCTGTTTCCATCATAAAGTCGCTTATAAACCTCTTAGATAATTTTCGCTGATAGTTATCCAATAGAAATATCTGCTCAATATTCTTCTGAACCGGGACGCCAGCGTCATTTAGCGTGTAGGAATATCGGATTCGAACGATGAACATTGAATTATCGAGGCATTGAAGTAGTCCCGTAATGATTTCCTCTTTGGACCGGGTAATAGAAGGTATCAAATTGTAGTACTGTTTTTTGAATAGATGAAATTCCTGATCGTTATCCTTGAGGGTATTTTCTAGCACACGCTCAGAAGCTCGATAGGTGAGCTTGCTTAAGCGATTTGTTTTGGCCAATTCGATTGCCTTCGCCTGCTCCGGCTGACGCTTCTTATGAGTATCATAGGAAAGAGGATTGGCGACAACATCATGACTATGGGTCTGATCCCGTACCCCCAGTACCCATGTTTTATCCTCAGCACCGCGGTCAAGAGATCGATAGCTGATAAAGCAACGCCATTTGCAATCTTTGGCTTTGATCTTAGTGAGTTCCTGCTTGCGGTTCGTACTTCCGTCTTTGCTAGCATGATCATCGAGCTTCCGATAATTTTTGGTATCGGCCTTGTGATGTATGCATGGATAATTCCTTCTGCCTACTCCGCAGGACCCGGTGACTATCTGAAACCCCTGGCTGAAAGCGTAGTTTTGTAGTCTTTCGTATGCCTCACTAGGTATGTCGAAAAGCTCGCCGTCAGCAGGAGGTTCTAGGTGGGCCGGGGGTATCCTATCGATTGCCCGCTGGACGATGGGTATGAGGCTAGGGTCCAGATTGGGGTGGGGTTGCCATACGGTAGGCATGACGATGAGGTCGACGGCGACGTGGATGTAGGTAGGTAGGTAGGTAGGTAGATAGGTAGATAGAGCGTAGATAGATAGAGCGGAGGTTGTTTGGGGGGGGAGGTTGGCGAAGCTCGAAAGTCATACTGAATGAGCGGTGTGATAAAGAGTTTATGGTGGGGAATCTACATGTATTTGTTAGCAAACTACACCTAAATGGAGGTAGATCCCGCCTTTAGCGAAAGTGACGCTACCCGTAATGTGCGCCGTTAAGTTGCGCCCCCAAGACCTCCCGGTACAACCAGAATATCAATCTGCCCCCATATCACCTCGTATTCCAACAAGTGTGACCAGACAAAGCAGCTAGATGCAGAGGTGTTGATCTAAATGTAGAGGTTGCATCTACGTTTCTGTATTAGCGTCTTCAAGATGAAGTGGTCATGAGTCACGTGCCTGACAGCCCCATGTCCTGGTAGATCTTTAGAAGCCTTGAGAATTCAAAGACGTTATTGCGATTGTCTTTTATCGTTTCCTCGCACTTGTACTTCATGTAAACATTTTGAACTATAGGATACAAACAAAGCATCGAGGGCTTCAACGAGATATCGACTCGCCGCCTCAGCAATTCGACAGAGTGAACGTCTTAGTTCTTTCTAGCAAAGCTCGTATATGCAGCGTACTTAACTATATCAAGGTTGAGAGCGATCTCATGAAATGTTTTCAGTATTGCGTCCGCTTCTGGTCAAGCATGCTGTTTCCAGGCACGGCGAACAGCTCTGGTACGTTGAACTCGCCAAGAACTTGTCTCCGCTACTTTCTCGTATTTCAAATCAAGATTCTTAGTATCGCTGCGTTCTTGAGGAGGCAGAGTCTTACATGTAGGGCACAGCCAAAATTCCGGGCAATCGGCTTCATTAAGTTTGACACATTCCTTATAATATCATCCATTTGGCATTATTACACTCAATCATGAGTGAACTGGTGTTATTCCAGGAACGTTTACAACAGCATCATTGTTTGTATGCATGATTGATGTTTTGAAGAAGGATTGAAACTTTCAGCAACGATTCCAGAGGCTCAAAAACCTGTTGACACATTGACTTTGAAGGCTGTCGACTGTATTCTTTGTGATCTATGGGTAATATTGCACAGAACTGAGTTTCGCTTGTGATGTATAAACTAGCACAATTCCGAAGATAATTGCGGTTCTTCTCATTCACCGTAAATTTCGGCTCATGTTGCAGCTTTTCATCATTAAGATCATTCCAACCAACTGTTCAGTCCGTTCGATTGAATAAAACAAGAGGCTTTGATCTCTGCCCATTTCTATTGACAAGCAACAAGAAGAGATCACCATGACCAGGGTCTCTGTATAAAATCCAGTTGTAACTGTCAATCTCAGGATTGATCATACACTCATCAGCTGAAGTCATTGTCTATGAGCAGAGCGACAAGCAGAGGTCACTATGAACACAATGACCGTTATCGTTTTTTGAGAATCATCAGGACCAGACAATATCCTAACATTCATGTTCACCACCTTTTTCGTCAGCATCTTTCAACAACACATAAGCGCTATCTAATAAAATATGCTATTAATGTGAAAATCAACATGAACCTGAGATACGAAGCTAGGTTGCAGCCGATGACATTCCTAAGCAAAGCTTCATAATCATGGAAGCAGTAAGATGGTGTGGAGAAAATACCAAAATGCCCCAGATGACCTCGTCCGCCAACACCCCATCCCTGTTCTGAGATAAATGTAAATGTTTCTCAAAGCTTCCGCTTGGTCTAGCGCAGGCATGCCTTTGATTACAACATGTCCTGTTACAGGACAAGAATGCGGTCTTATACTCTCACAGTTCTGGGATTCTGGCTTTTCATTACCTCAGTGCCGAAAGGGCCAAAGCACTTGCCATCCTTGCTCAGCCAAGTCAATAAGCCTTGAGCTCTTGTTCATACGCCTCGCTTTTGCAGCCCACAGGTATGGCGGTATAACAGAGGCGAACATGACTGTTAGCAAGAAAAGATCCTCCACACCCAACGAGTACTGTAGACCCCGCCAGATTATGCCAGAACAACGCGCCACTTTTTTCCTTTACAGTGTCGGGGCATGCTGCGGCCTTGTAATCGATCCCAAGATACTGTAAGGTATCTTGCTAAGTAAGAGTTAGCCAAGCGTTGCTTTGAAGTTGCAGCAAAGGAACCTAATTCTGCACCTGCGCCTTTCCAGAGGGCCAGATAGGGCTATCGCGCGATTATGAATGGGCTGACCAAACAAGGTCAGCAATCCATATCCGGCGCTAATCGTGGATATGTTCTGTACCAAACATCGATTTAGATTTTCTGCCTCTCGTTGTCGCTCATGTGGCATTTGCTGTTCACACCGACTCATTATTCTCTTTAGTATTGTCTTAGTCTCTCGTGAAGACCTGCAATTCAACAAACTGAAGAAGTCTGTTGCGTTTCATTGACAAAGCCTTCGCGCCTCATTGACAAGACTTTCAAGCTTGCTTTTCAACATTGTTTTCCGAATTGCCCTACCAGCCCCATGAGGCTTGAAAGATTGATCTTTCACTGCTTAGGTTGACCATATTAAGAACGCTCGGTTTTGTTAACCATAAGTACCATACGATATGAAACAGCGTATCTCAGAAAACTGACGAGCTGTGCATGACATTGTCAGCTAGCGTGAAATAGCATCTGGCGTGATAGACCATGCATATGTCAGCTAGCTTGATTCATTGATATTGAGGGGGGAGGGAGAGAGAAGGGCTGCATGATTGGTTCGATTGAAGGGAAGGCAACGATGATGTATCAAGTCATCTATTTAATGAAGTGTTCTAGTGTTGTCAGCAGACGTAGCGCTTTCTTGATTTCTCCAATACGGTCCTGGTAAGCTGGTCATGCATGGTAGGACACCGTCCTGCTGCTGGGCTTATATTGTATCCAGACAAACCCTGTTGCGGCCGCTTTGACCCAGCAAAACCCCTTAAGTACTTCTCGAACGATCATAGCAGCGAGAGGAAGTGCAGGAGACATTGCGGATGAGCAAGCAGGTGCAAGATAATGAGACTTCAGACATATGATCATTCCTATGGGGTCGGGTGGGCCAAATCCATCACGTTAGTAGTGATAGAACATTAGACAACACGATCCCACATATATTCAGATGATAAAACAGATCCGTAATTCAGCTGAAACAAGATGCTTCAAGTACAGATCAACGAATTCGCTTACTTTTCGTCTCCCTCGCTTGTAATCATCTACAGTACTAATGTCGCACACCACAGGTAGAATCCTCCTTTGCCAAATTACGTTGACATCATTGAGTCATTACTCCTAAGCGTGTTGCATTGCCCGCGCCTCGATTGTCCCAGCATTCGCAAATCAGATCTGATTGAGGAAGAAGATATGTCAGAAGATCTTGGAAGGAAGCTTGAAACATTCAGGAAAACGTCATGGCACGTAAAATGGAGTTGCTGCAGAAGCCGCTCAAAGCGGAGGCACCTTGTACGCCAAAGATGATGCTCGAAGTATGACTCAAGATAGGCAGAAATTGGAGGACGAGAGGCAGCAACAGCGCGAAGAGGCCTGGGAAAAGCGTTATTTAGTCTTGGTATACGAGGACATGAGGGTAGAGAGGCATGTAGATATATTTGACTGAACTATCTAGTAGGTAGGAACTACGGAGGAAGGAAGAAATGGGAGGAAGGATAAATACCCCTAGCGCCAAGCCGCTTCGGCCGGAGCGGAAATAACTAACCACCGGGGTCCCTTTGACCGCCACAAGGTCGGCCACCCTATGATCTACAATGCTAGTAGGAGGACCCCACCAATGACTAAGCATACGAACAATTATTTAGATTCGGCGAGTCGGCGACAGCGGGATTTATTGAGCACTCGTACCCCATCTGGTCAAGCTGCTACCAAATTTGGCCTAGCTGTTAATCAAAGGGGGTGGCCGACCTTGTGGCGGTCAAAGGGATACGTATGTGCATAAAAGAAGTGCTACGGGGCACGTTTCACTCATTCCTATTGGTTTAGAAGCACATCGCGACATTTTGTTTCAAAAAAAACATTTCGCGTTGAACTTCTGTAACCGCCGGGATTCTGCAATAACCTTAGGTATATGTGCTACACGCATCATTTCATACCTTGCGTGCCACATTGGGAGTGCTCTTCAATCTTCACTTTTATGTTCTCTCGTCTTGTTTCCTGATGTCGAAAAGAGGCCGCACAAGAGGCAGAAAGCAAAATGCGACGCGCACTCGAGCGTTAATTGTTCCGGTACATGCGATTGCGTATTCTGTGTCTGGATGGGATATTGGCTGACAACGAACGAGGACTAGGATAACGTCGAGAAGAACGCCAAGAAGAGCACAGCTGGTGAACCTGACCGACCTCATCGTCCGCGCAAAAGAGCCTCGGAGAAGCAGCAGAAGAAAGTCCAGGAGAAGACATACGAGAACGTCAAGGGGAGGCCAAAGAAGACCGTCGAGCCCAGACTTGACCAACCTCACCGGCCGGGTACAAGGGCATGGACTAAGCAATACGGGGAGGATAAACATCCATCACCTAGTCCGAACAACCGTAAGCCACCCCCAGCCAAATTACAGCCACAACCAAGGCAATCGGATCGATCGCATCAGCACTCCGGGTCCAAAGCCACACAGCAAGTGCTGAAGAGTGCAAGGACTGGTAAAGAGACAAGGGATAGGGTCAATAGCAAAGCCTCTGTCAAAGAGCCGAGCCAGACCCAACAACAACCGTTCAACCGCCCGCAGACAAGGTCTGTAGTCAATCAGAACCTAGTTCCGAGAACAAACTCTGGGAACCCTCCGGTGAGTAGTTGAATCTTCTTCGTACAGCTAGAACTTGGTTGACGATTACAGACCTCTGGGCTTGCTCGTTGGCTGAGCCGAATAGAATCAGTGTCGCCCGAACGCACTGCAAGAGCTCGCGCTCTATATACGGCACGGGTCCCCGGTGTTCTGCCTGACGACGAGGGCGGTATGCAAGAAAGCTCAAGCTCCGTGACCACTGGAGAGAATGCGTCAACCGCAAAAGCAAAGGGCTTCAGAGCCACCAAAGTTTCAGCGAGTAAACTTAGATATCGCCGAATCTATCAAGACCCAACGGCCGACGGAAAACTTGAGTACCTTGCGTCTATTATCAAGACAACACTTCCTGAATTGTCAAATGAGGGAATAGGAGACCTGCAATCCGCCGCACAGATATTCATTGATGAGACCAGAAGCCACCCCAGAGATAACTGCTATTCCTTTATTGACAACTTCTCCTTCAATTTCGACAAAGCCAAATCAAAGATCAATTATCCTTTTATCAATGAGAAATATTTCAATTCTGACTTGAAGCGATGCCTTGCCGGGAATGAGGCTGTTCTTCAGCGAACCATTATGATACATATGATCAATCAGTACTGGCTAGATGAGGTTTTCGATTGGAACAGCGAGAGCTCATGGTCTCAGCCAGAAGACAGTCGTCTACCTTCAAGCAAGGTCGATATAATCTCGCCACCGAGACCAGATCTGGCCATGTTTTTTACGTTGGAATCGTTCACTGGGGAAGTCATTGACGATCCGATCCCCTCTGAACTCGAAAAGTGCATCTCCCCTGACGGAGGGAATCGTTGCTTCCCGTTTCTGTTCATGGAAGTCAAAAAAGCAGATGCAGAGCTTCAAGACGCATACACGGCCAACTTACACAGCGCTAGCCAGGCTCTTTACAACATATATACCTGGATGGTGCGTTTGAATCAAGAAGAAAGGTTTTACAACGATGTCCGTGTGTTCTCATTAGTATTCAATGCACAGGACTTGAGCGTTCGAGTGCATCGAGCTGAAATGCGAGAGAATGAAGCAGTTTATTTCTTATTCGACGAACTCTTACCTTTGCAGCGATACACGAAGGATCAAGCATGTCTGCTCGTCAAGACTATCGTGGCCGAATATGCGGCCAAAGAACTTCACTCTCTTCTCAAAACTGCGTTCAAAGAAGTCACAAAGCAACAACGTGAACACGCCATGACACTCTTGGCCAAGCGAAAGGCCAATACTCAAAGCAATCCCTCGACAAAGCGCGCCAGGCGTCACGACAGCGTACCACATACCGGTCAAGGCCATGAAGTAGGCCATGAAGTAGGCTCATGGAGTAGGCCATGAAGTAGATCATGGAGCGAATGACGAGTGTTCGAGCACATAGCTGTTAGAAGATATAGAAGGCATGTTGCAGAAGGTAAAAGCACACTATTAACGATGAACAACGAAGTGAAGCAGTGTAAACACGAAGCCGAATAGAAAAACCGATCATTGAAGATTGAATGATTAACTGTACGGAGCATGACGAGCTATGTTCTCGGAATGCCAAGACCCAGCCACACTGTAATTTACATGTAATCTAGTCTTAGCGTCCGGGGATGATTTCCTGATTTTTAGCTCAGAGGTAGATAGAATAGTAGCGATGTACATCTTTCCCCTCCTACGGAGTACTTTCTAGCAATTGATCTTTATCTCATTTGCTTCGTCTGCAATTATGAGTAATAAAGAAGGTAATACGACGTTGACTCAAAGAATTCAGGCTATTTCTTTAGCAGACGGGAGCGAAAGGAACGTTATGCACGTCGAAAAGCAGGATTTAAGCCTGGCGACGACGACGACGACGTGAAGGAGTCTATAAATCAGGCAGATGAGCCTGATGTAGAGATAGAAGAGGTAGAGATGATAGAGGAGGTAGATGATGATAATTGGTAGGCAAATGGAAGGTTTGGGTTCCAAATCAGTATTATCGGACTTATCTATCTCCAAGCACTAAGACTAGATTACATGTAAATTACAGTGTGGCTGGGTCTTGGCATTCCGAGAACATAGCTCGTCATGCTCCGTAATAGGTTTGGCTTCCGCGACTTCGGTAAAAGAGCCAACCGTTTTACAAAGAATTAAAATAAGGTTGACGCAAAAGGGGTCAAAATCAGTGGTAGAAGCAACTGCGTTGCTAACTAGGTCCGTTGATGTTGCTAAAAGAGCTCTCAGCAGCTTTGTGGGCTGATATTCGGCCCTGAGCCAGTCAAAAGTCACATCAGCTGGTTTGACCGAATTTTGCTTGAGGTAAAATCGAAATTCGCCCATCTACTCGTTCATCTACTCGTTCATCTACTCGCTCACCTACTCGTTCATCTACTCGCTCACCTACTCGCTCACCTACTCGCTCACCTACTCGTTCATCTACTCGCTCACCTACTCGTTCACCTACTCGCCCACCTACTCGCCCATCTACTCGCCCATCTACTCGCTCACCTACTCGCCCACCTACTCGCCCACCTACTCGCTCACCTACTCGCTCACCTACTCGTTCATCTACTCGCTCACCTACTCGTTCATCTACTCGCTCACCTACTCGTTCATCTACTCGCCCACCTACTCGCTCATCGATGAGCTCATCCTCGTCGTTTTACTAGCCAATTAACGTACTTGTTCCGCTAATCCGCAAGTTCCTCGGCAGTTCGCATCGCCTCCCTCTTCTGTATAGCTTCGTCTTCCTTCGACTTCTGAAGCGTAGTCGTTGCTTCTTTCATCCTCTGTCGCCGGATAGAGCCTCTACCACTGTGAGTATCGGTCTCGCTGATGGAACCGGAATTGTGAGGTCGGTGAGGTTGAAGGGGGCGGCGAAAGTGGGGTCAGTACAGTCCGGAGCGAAGAAGGTGAATTTGAACATGTTGACGATGTTGACAGTGAGGTGCTATAGTGGTTAGCGACAGGAAGGTCAAATAAAGAAGCAATAGCAGGAAATGGGGCGTGGGAATGCGCGACGCGTCTCCTTTGGGTACCTTTTATACTTCAGCTACGCTAATGCAAGCCAAGAGGCACTACACAGGGAAGGCCTGAGGCTTCTCCTATTCTTGCCATACAAGTTAGTATGTAAACAAAGAAGACGCGTCGCGCATTCCCACACCTCATTTCCCATTTCTTTCCTTCTTCTATTGCTTTTTTATTTGACCTTCCTGTCGTTAACCACCATAATTACTATAGCACCTCACTGTCAACACTGTCAACATGTTCAAACCCACTTCCTCCGCTCCGGACTGTGTTGACCCCGCTGTCGCCGCCCCCCTCAACTTCACCGTCCTCACAATTCCGGTTCCATCGGCGAGATCGATGCTTACATTGCTTCATACGCCGGCGAATCTAGCAGTTAAGCGGCGTCAGCTGTTTGAAATGACGAAGCCAGTGAATCTGACAGCGGAGTTGACAATACACTGAGATTTCATCGATAACGCGTGGGTTCGGAATAAGCCTCCTGAGCGGATTTATGCCAGCGGGTTGGTGCCGATTCTGGCGATCAAAAGCATGGAAAGGCAGCGGTAATGATCCTATCCGGCGACATGGGGTGGAAGAAGCAATGGCTACGCTTCAGAAGTTAAAGGAAGACGAAGCTATACAGAAGAGGACGATGAGCTCGATGAGGCAAAGGAGTATTTGGAGGAGGGAAATCTGCCCATGACCACTGAAGACCGCTTGAGGGAGCTGGCTCCCTATGGTATAACACATCTACTGCCTGCCCGAAGCTCCGCCCAAAAAACGGCGGCGGCATCATTAGGGGTGGGTGGGTGGCGTTAGAAATGATGTTATACAAAATTCTATTGAACTTTTGACTCTATATCTTCATGCCTTCATAATTTGGCGAGTGGTGACAGCGAGATTGACCGGTAATCTCCGCGATTTACTATGTATGGCAACTGGAAGAGAAACACTAAAAGTCCCCTAGTTAGTTTAGCGTAGCTGAAGTATAAAAGCTCCCCTTCTTTGTTTACATACTAATTTGTATGGCAAGTATAGAAGAAGCTTGCCTCAGAACCTCAGACGAGAGGGTCACCATTTCCGATGGAAATTGCCTTTACGCTTAGTAAGTAGTAAATAGCATGTATGGAAAAGTATTGACATTCACGTGATCAGTACTGTGATGTATTGTTCAGTACGGTCATTTGCAGTGAATTTGAGGTTGCTGCAATGAATCATGAGGTTGACATAAGTTTGTTTCTACCGCACCTTTCAAACGTAACTTTTACAACAACTCTTCCGGTAAGTTCTTACAGGTCTACCTGTACAGACATGTAATGGTATCTCTGTACAGACCTTCGCTCCTATGTACCACTATGTACTGATGTTCACCTGAGCTTGCAGCTTTTGAATGGTGTTCAAGAGAGGTACTTCTTCTTGTCGAATACATGAGTACTCGTATTTTTCTACCTGTCGGAATTTGTCTCCGATCTCGCGAAAGGTTTCGGCAAAATAGGGTTCATTGTACAACCAATGCATGTTTTCCGTCAAGTGTGAGGTGAGGGCGAGAGTAAATTCAAGGGACTGATTCGAGAATTTTATAACTGTTGGAATACGAGGTCATATGAGGCATTTAGTATATGGGGTTGAAGCTGAATTGAAGTCTATCTAGAAGGTGAAAGGTGAAAACTCTACTGGCGGCCCCCCAGCCCTATAAGGCGAAGATTATCAACACCTGAAATTCCAACAACAACAATGAAGCTTCTTAGCGTTCTATTACGTTCACTTCCTAGCCAATCGAGATGTGAAATAGCCTTTACATACACGTCGCTTCTAAGATTTGGCCAATAAGATTATAAGCAAGGCTACCGCATGTAGGCTTCAGAGCCAATGACATCTTGAATCCTCATGGGCGAATACTTAAAATCTATTGTTAAAATTTGTACTAGATTAAACAAAATTATTAATTTTCGTACCGAAAATAGTATAATTTTAGATGTTACCTATTTAAAGAAAAGAATACAAAATGAGCTTAGTTTTTGATTAAGAAATAGGTATAGGATTAAAAGAAGGATTAGAAAAATTATCCTGCGTTGTATCGCTACTTGGTATACCAGGGGGTTAATACATAGCGTGCGGGAGCAATACGTTAGTTTCTCCACGCCGCTCTAACCATTTAGGTACTATGGCAGCTCTGAAGACAGTATCTTACTCAACGCTTTTACATCACAATTAATCAATCAATCAATCAAGATGACTCTTTACTTAAGATGAAGCTTACTTCAAATTTTTTGAAGCTTTCTCCAATTTTTACGCTTATTCGCAAGCAATTAACTTCAGAGCCGTCATATTAAATCGTTAGAACGGCGTGAAAAATACAGCGCTATGCTCCCGTGCGCTAGAGTTTAACTCCCTGGAGGACCAAGTAGTAAAAATCATCGTCACCAGGGAAACCATTTGGAGTGGCTCACCCACTGGTGCTTCAGAGCAACGATGAGCTGAAACCGCCTTATTCCGTCTTTCGGCGTCTGCAATCCCTAGCCCTTCCGGATATATCGAGAATCGACAGCCAATCCAAAACCGTGTCAAGTAACGCAGTGAAACCAGTGTTGGGCTAGACTTCGATGGCGCGTAGTATAAGCAAGGCTGGCAGTTGTGAGGGGAATTCTGCATGCAGGGTTGTAGGCTGAGTGGTACCTAAGGTTAAGGTAGTTGGCCTCCATGGAAGAAGACTACGGTAACTACTCAAGCGCTAGGGGAAGGCGGCCCCCGTTGAGGAACGCTAAGGTCATGGGTGTGGTGTGGATCGATCGAGGTCGCTTGCTTGTTCCTTTCGGGTGTTCCTTCCGGATGGGGGGGGGATTAGTCAGCTCCCCCCCCCCACCAGAATACTATTTAGTTCTGTTCAGCTTCGATCTAGTTTAGAAATCCACTCCTGTTGCGGGCTGAACATTGCTTAAGCGTTGCCGGGCTTGTTCAGGTATAGCTGGCTTACGCTCTCATCCTAATAATCCTTGTTAAGAGGCTTTTTGCTACTCTCAACGGTGCTACCAAGAAGGAGGGTTATTAGGTAAGGATTTGATTCTCGGGTTTTGAGATAGGTTTCCCGAAGAGGCGGCAGGGGTGGAGCGCGATTCGGTGCAAATCTGACTTGGAAGTAGGGTCAGGAAAAAACCGTTTATTCTATCGTTGTATGCGAAACCTTGTTCGTTTTTTAGGATTTGCCGAGAGCCCCACCAAAATCAGTGGAAAATCTCCAAAAGTGCAAAATAAGAAAACAGAAATTGTAAAATCAACCCCACTGCCCCCCCCCATGCCGTAGCATTAGGAATTGAAGTTATACCCACCTGCCATGGCCCCCAGAAGGCCCACTGGTCCTCCTCCTGCTACTGCTTCTCCTGCTGTCACTCGTTCCAGGAAAAGAGCGGCATCCAAGCCACTCAGCAAGCCCAGATTGACTCTTAGACCACCTAAACCACCTGGAGTTCCAGAGACTGATAGAAGTGCCCTTTCTACCCTTGCTGCTGCTGCTGCCGCCGTGATTGTGACCTCCTCGCCGCCGCCTCCGTCGTCATCGCCGCCGCCGTCCCCCTCGTCTGGACGATTCCGACTGTCGATCAGTCCAGACGGTCCAGAAAACTCAGGAGTTCTACCGTAGTGTGCGAGCTCCACATGACGAGACTCAGGCTCCTGATGTAGTTCATCGATGGTATCAGCTGCATCCAAAGACTTCGTCAGTCAAAGGGG